>Ga0131853_10008258_pt1 | contig 18959 bp, 15 predicted proteins | sample TergutLab28metaG_FD_92764 | JGI IMG/M metagenome (GOLD analysis project Ga0131853, IMG submission 92764) | Labiotermes labralis P1 segment gut microbial communities from Petit-Saut dam, French Guiana - Lab288 P1 (version 2) (version 2) | ecosystem: Host-associated > Arthropoda: Insects >...
TGAGTGGACCCCGTTCCAGACCCACTACTACTCAGAAAATCTGGTAGCGCCGGGGATCGAACCCGGGACCTCTGTATCTGTAGCCAGAAACTCTGACCACTAGACCACAGAGGCGGTCTTTGTGCTCACTATGCATAGTTATTTTGGTCTGCTACAGATGTCTCTTAAATTCAGTCAGATTTTCACTGCTTATGACCAAAGAAGCTTCCAGGTATTGATTTAAAAATTACTATCAATATTCTCTAGCAAAACAGCTTCTTGTTCCTAAATAACGTATCTGATGTGGAGAGAGTTATTTTTACGCTCATTTACAAGATTGCTAAAAGCAACAATTAGTTTTGTCGTGTCTGTCCATCCGTATGGAACAACTCGGCTCCCACTGGGCAGATTTTCGTGGATTTGATATTTCAGTATTTTTTTAAAAACTGTCATGAAAATTCAAGTTTCCTTCAAATCAGACAAGAATAACAGGTACATTACATAAAGAGCACTATACATTTTGATCACATCTCTCTCAATTCTTCCTAGAATGAAAAAAGTTGTAGAAGAAATCAAAACACACATTTTATGTTCAATGGCTTTTTTTTAAATCATGCCATTTATGAGTTAATGTGGAAAAATATTGTTGAGCAGGGGAGGCCACAGAGGGCAATATGGGGCATGCACATTGCATGCTGGATAACTAGGGCTAAACACACACTCACAATATGTAATACTTATTGCACTTCCACTGCAACAATGATTTAAGAACGTGCCTCAGTGTCACTTTATACATACATTGCCTGTTTTGTTTGATGTGAATTTTCAATTAATAATGTCCAGTAAACAAGACTGTAAACTGTCAGCAGACTCATTCTGCAATAAATTTCCCTCCATTTCAGTTGTTCATTCTGTACTTTTGAAGGCAGATTACAATGCTGCCAAGACATGGTTAGAAAAAACCAACAATGAACATTACAAATGGGATATGTGTGGGTAATTCAAGATACTAGGATTTGTCCTAGGTCCACAAGGTGGATACACTCAGCATTATTCTTTCTTCTGTCTCTAAGGTAGTACAGAATCTGATCAGCATTACATAAAAATATTCATACCCCATGTACAATTTCCCATATGTACCCATTACTCATCCTTTCCGCAGTATGATCAATACTTTTACAATGTCATCTGTATTTCCACATTCATGCATATGATCTAATAAATGCTTGGCATACTTTGATTCATTAATATTAACCACTGTGAATTTGTCTTTCTTTAATAATGAAAAAATGTTTTTCATATTTATATATTTAATACTTTGTACATATTTAGATAGCTCATATGGTCACTTGTGTTGGAAGCTGATGCATGCAGGTGAAACAATGATGACTATGTCTCATACTGAAATCTGTTTGCCCAGCCCCATACCAAATACTAAAATGAAAGCTAGAGTTTATGTGATAATAGTTGACTGTTAATTGAATTCCATGGTCACTGAAATGTACAGTGCCAATTCTACAGTCTCATGCCCCCATTCAAGTTAAATTTCAATATCATCTGTTCCCAGTCTGGACTAGGTCTGCTAAGTGGCGTACTTTACATGGAAATTCTGAATACTGTAACGTCCAACAGCATGTACAGTACAAATAAAAATTTGTGTGGCATACCTTGTGGATTCAATCTACGTAATTGTTGGGACAAACAGCTCACAAGCTGCATTTTATACTTCAGGTGATGTTGAGGATCCTCTGTCATAGGGACTTCAGGATTATTGTCTTCTAGGGAATGATACTTATCTACAACATCACGAAGGTTCTTAAGTTTGTCGGTTAAGTAGGCATAGACCTCATTTAGTCCAAATTCATCAAGAACTTCATTTCCAGTTGGTTCTGTATAAACAGATGTCTGAAATTTAAGAAAGTACCATTACTGTATTTATTCACAGTCCAAGTAATCACCCATTACACAAAAATGCTTGAAGGATATCTATTACTTTTTGTAGTGTTATGGATTGGACTACAAATAAATGCAACACCACAAAGCTGCACTATGAATATTACATGGAGATTTTAGAAGCAATGAAAACACATGAGGAAAAGTAAGACAATTTGTTACTGACAAGTGCCAGAGATTCAATATATGGCTAGATATTAACATGTATCAACAAAATCCTATAGATGAATCCACCTGATGGAATTTATTTAAGTATTACAAACACAGCATCTTGTTAACTACATTAAGTTTCATTACATGTGATTTCAATGACTTTATACTACTTTGTTTTGTTTATTAAAGTCTGAAGAATAAAAAAATAATCACCGATTAAAACAAGATTTACAAAAGCAAGCAAATGACCGGTACCACACTAAACTGAACTGCATACTTTGCATTGAAAAAGGCACTGAACCCACAGCAGTAATAGAACTTATTGTTACGCAGTAATGAGTTCCACAACCACTCTTGGGAAAACAATCTAATCATGTATGCTGGGGATATCAGTATCATATTTACCAACAAAGAGGGCAAATTGTCTTTTAAACATAATTCATAAAGCATACAAAGCAATGCACACTAAATACAATGCATAAACTGATGTGTGGAGAAAACATTAAACATAAAACAATTAAACTATGGTCACTCATATAAAACCTGTACCAGTATTGCTCAGTTTGTTAATCAGTCTGCAACAACCAATCACATTTATTTGAAATGTGTTCATATGAGCAAAAGCATGGCTGATTGTTTAAGGGATTCAAAGTTAATTCATCTACAGTAGCTTTTAGAAACGTCAATGCATGGTGATGCAAAAGTCACTTCACACTAGAGGCAATGTGTTAAACACTCAGTTTCAAGCAAATTTTGTACCAGCCTGTATATTAACTTACCTTTTGAACATAATTCATAAAACATAAAGCAATGCACACTTAATACAATGCACAGGAAAAGAAACGTTAAAAATTACTATGGTAACTGAAAAAAACTAAACCAATATTGCACAGTTCCATAATCAATCTGCACACACTGATAATGTTCATTTGAAGTATGTCCATAAGCTAGATATAGGAGCAACAGCATGGTTGGTTGCTTAATGGGTTCAAAATTAATTCAATTGCAGTGGCTTTTACATATGTCAGTATAGTGAGGTGCAAAAGTCACTTCACTATAGAACCAACATGTTAAACAATGAGGGTCCAGAGACTTTTTTGTGCCACATGTATACTAAACAAACCAAACCTAACTATACTATTCCTGATTTATTTTGGCTCAAGAGGGATGAAATAGGTGAAACTAGAAACTTAGTAATTTATACAAGTAATGTCACATTGTTACGGTATTGATGACCCTAAGGTTAAGATGAGCTGCAGCTGGGCATGAAGCTTCAATAATTAAGAGACCCACAAAGAATTAAGACCAAGAAATTCTTTTAGAAAATAATTACTTAGAAGATCACATACATGACAGGAACTTGAACACTAGTACAAACCTTTATGAAAGAGGTGGTGGTGATGGGAATGCATGCAAGCAACCAAAGAATGTGTGCAATGGCAGACACTGCATGTACAGATTCTATACCGCAGCAGTGTTAATTAAAATGTTACATTTTTTAATACATTCTAAAAACTCTGCATTCCACTGTTCGATACAGTACTATACACAGTGTGGGTCCATGCATACTTTACATCAGAAGTGCTTACAGCATTACTTGTGAACACATCACATAATACTTCTTACGCACTGCATAACCTCTAACCAAGGTCACACTCATATCTATAGCACTCCAGCTTCATGTTCGAGAGTATGGGGTTTCAATCTCGGCCTGGAAACCAACTATCCTGATTTTGGCTTCATGACATTCCTCAATCGCTTCAGGCAAATGCAGAGATACCATCTCAATCTGGCAATGACCACTGTCAGTCACATACTTCCACTTCATAGCCGACTAGTCATCCTTTTACATACAATATTAACATCACACGCCATGGCCTACAGGCTATACCCGACCTAGACGAAACTGTTTACCCTTGAATGAATTTATCCTATTAAGAATTCATATACAAAAACCAGCATTTATAAAACGATAACACAGGCTTGTTTCACGATGTATACCTTCTGCTTTCTAGCTGGGAAATATCTTTGTAACATCAGAACACCTAACCGCAGCTAATATTCTCAGTAGTCATGCCTCAGCATGTTCACTGCATCTTACCTGTGATTCACTTTCTTCGGACTCCATAACTTACAGTTTTCCTAATTTTGAACGCTTCTGCAGCCACATGCATTGCCGCCAATCCAATGTCCCTCTCAGGCACGGATATGGGCTTCCCACAAATCAGAGGAGGGTCATCCGTGGAGCGGCCCTACTCACGCATCCACGGATTTGTGCATCACCCTGAAACAAATCTCCCTGCAGTAGCAATTACTCACATTATTAATTAAAATAATATGAATAGTAACTATACCAGTGGCCGCTCGCTTGCTGGGATTGTGGATTCTAATTCTCCCGGCGGCATGGACTTTTGTCTCTTGTGAGTGCTGTTTGTTGTTGAAGATAGAGGCCTCTGCGACGGCCGATCACTCGTCCAGGGCAATCCTACCGAGTGTGTATCATTGTGTATGGCCACATGAAACAATAACACCACACACCCACAGTGGTTTGGTAGAAGGTGGTTAAACAAAGAAAGAAAGAAGTAATGACAAGACCTCTCTGCGGCTGGTTTCAATGCTAAAATATGCCGTATTCTGACCCGTTACCAATTTCCGATCTTGACAACTCAGTCCGACATGTATCCCACTTATCCGAACAGAACTGCGACAGCCAGGATCCTTAAATGGATACGACCAAATCTATAACGTCGTTGTCACAGCCCACGCCTTCGTTACAATTTTCGTTGTATCAATTCTAATTCGTGGGCTTGGAAATTGATTAGTACCTTTAATACTAGAAGCAGCAGACATAGCATTCCCACGTATAAACCACATAAGATTTTGATTACTTCCACCATTACTAACCATTCTACTTCCAGAACGGTAAAAAATTGGTGCAGGAACAGTATGAACAGTATACCCACCTCTTCACCCGTGTGTATTTGTGTGTGTGTACGGATATCCGTTTCTGTACGTGAATAATGTCGACAAGGGGGAAGGAAGCCAGTACAAATTACCGGGGCTTTGCATCCGGAAGGGGGCCCGGAACCCAACTATGTTGCACATGTTTTTGTCTTTCCAAACAGAATCAGGTAAAATTAGCTTGAGTTCTGTCGCCTGTATGGCACTTGCGGCCATTGGCCATCTTACGTACGCATGATTTGGTTCCCTACTTTTTTTCCCTAAACAGCCCGCCCTTGCCAGTGGGCCAGAAAAATTTTTTTCACCGGGACCCGAACCCGCTACGGCGGTCCTTACGTAAAGCTCATTTGTATCAGTAACATATATCAGTAACATATAAATATGAAAGCCTAGAGCATGCGCCTATAAACTTTGCATGACAAATGAGCACAGCTGTTAGTGTGGGCTGGTTCACGGGTTGCACGTGTTAAAGTAACAGTAAGCGGTGCACCTAACTGCCTAATTTATTGCGTAATTTTTATAGTACTTACGCAATTTAGAAACGTGACCGATGGTTGGAGACCTATGGCCTAGATCAACCATGCGTGATAAATACTAAGCTTGTGTCGCACTGTGTAGACCACAGATCATCTAGTATAGGTGTAGACGGTGAGGTTAAGCTGGGTCCACACTTGTAACGTTACCGTGCAACGTAACACCGTATCGTGACAGTGTGGAGGGGACTCGTGACCGCGTAACGTATCAGAAGTGGGTTACTTGGTCAAGTGGCCGCGTAACCAATTTCTGATACGTTACGCGGTCACGAGTCCCCTACACACTGTCACGATACGGTGTTAAGTTACACGGTAACGTTACAAGTGTGGACCCAGCTTTTATAGTGCATTGAACATTACATAATCATGGAGTGCATGCTATAACCTTGTACATTCTATCCCACGTGTGTGTTGGAGTTATTTCTAGCTACATACGCAATAGTGGTAGAGGCCAGTTGAAATGTGATGGCACACCGTGACTCACGGGAGGGGAAGTGAAGGGGAAACTGGCGAATGGTGTGGGTAGCCAGTACCCTTCACACTATCTCGGAACATGGTGTGTCCAGCATTACTACAGCTGATACGCACACCTCGGCTGCCAGTATTTGACTGAACTGACGCCCCCTGCCGATTTAAATGGACTCGTCCGTTTCTCCGAAAGACGAAATCTGGTTTCTGCGCGTCTGCCATCACATTTCAACTGGCCTTTACAGCATGACACGAACCTAGAGTTGAAAATGATACGTGGATATCATCCTACGTTGGAATTAAATATGTCAGCAATCGTGAAGTCCTTACATTTCAGACGCGTCTTCATACCATTTCGAATCTCTCCATTTTGCAGAATGTATGTCAAGAATCATATGCTGTAAACAATGACGACATTTTATAAATTCACAGCTACATCTAATGCCAGGTTCTTCAAAATGCCTAATATTACTACTTGGTGGTGTAAAACAAGCAACAGAGGGCCATAAAACACGTCTTCTCCCCACCTCCCCCTTAAAACTCGTTTGTTTGAATTTCACAACAAATCACCAGGTACTGTTGTTGTAATGGCCATTAACGAGTTAGCGCGCGCCAAGAGAGCAAGGAAATCAAGGTCACTTAATGACGCATTGGATTACCCATGCATTAAGCAGCATGTGCGAAGTAACTGCACGCCGCTCTGACCAGAGCATTAGATGACAAGACGCCGCACGATGTGGGCAGGTGAGTACTAAACAAGCAGGTTTGTTTGCCTTTTCACTTTGGTGCCGCAACGACTACGAATCAAGTATTCCGTTAATTTACGGGTTGCACAAAGCCCAGCCAAGTCAAGTCAAGTCAAGACAAGCCAAAGTGTTAACTGGGAACGGAGACTTGCGCGAAGCGCAATTCGACGCCCCCCTGTCTGTTAGCCATTCCTATTTTTGCCCGCATCGCTGGGCTCTGTAACAGACACTTAAAACTCTTAACAGGGGAATATGCTTACGCTAACGATTTTGAAGTCAGGCTGAGGGCCTTGACTGATCGTGCCAAAGACTAGGGCCTTGGTTGCTTGGACCAAGTATGGGAGGGATAAACTTTGGTGGGTTGGCTGTCTGGGTTCTGAGCCCAGACTGGCTCTGTCGCAAACTGGTGGTGTGCGACGTTTGTCAGGAGCTTAGGTGAAGCGGTTGCACAAAGTACACGAAGAGAAGACACGCGTAGAGATAGTTACGTCCAACCATCTGTGCATTTCTTAACCAAAATGCCGAACGAATGTCACTGAAATGTCGTACTGGGAGTCATAATACTAAATCCTGTAAGGCGAACTTAATTTTTGTTCGTTCATTCGCTATAACCGGTTAATTCCATAAAACTGGAATCCAGATTTATTGATCTCAAACAAGACAAACGTAGAAAAAGAAAAACATAAAGTTGCCCTTGCACACGCCATGAAGGCATACAGCGGGAGTGGAGGTATAGCACCACTCATTCTTAATCTCTGGACTACGTGCAGGTAAGTGGTCAGCCTCGCGCCATGGCCACTTTGCCCGTTAGGAAGGAAACACTAAACGTACGCAAAATAAAGATCATAGAGCATAAGACTGAAACTTTTATTCGATACCGGAATTTATCAGTGGACACTGTGAAATAAAAAGAGAAATAGATGTAACAGAATGTACAAGGGTGTCGTCTGAAGATTGCGTGCATAACCACCTCTAGCAGGGGCGCGAGCAGGAGGTGCAGTGTTGTGCACTTGTTCCACTTGGAATTTCTACGTTTAATATTCTATCAAATCAACCAATAAAAAATTTACAAAAACGGAACTAAATTTCGTACGGTTCGTAAAATTTTATCCTGGCATTAATTATACATTTCAATTACACTAAAACTGTGTAAGTCTTATCCAGCATTGTTCATTAAAAAATCTGGACACTTTTCATACAGACAATGCACGCTACCTCGCAAAAATCCTACTGGTGCCCTTGGCCTCTAGGGTCCATTTAATTCATAATGACATGGCCCACTTTGGTTGAGACCTCCGGGCCTTACACGATTATAAACAATAATAAGAACAGCATTCCATCATTGTCCTTTGTTCACTTGCTTCTTTCATGCTTAAAAGCCAGACGTAAAACATGTGATAGTAATTTATGTGTCCATCATACCTTTGGTTGCAGTAACACTGTGCTTCATACTCAGCACACTGTGCATCTCACGAGCTGAAGACCCTAACACCGCGGTTAGCAGTGAAGTCGTCGACGCAACGGACAGCTTCTCGGTGGAACTGCTCAAGGTAATGAGGTGCTACAGTGAATATTCAGCGCAAATAAACCTACTGGTTCTGTGATAGTATAGCTGCAATAGGACCGTTACAGTGTGCTTTGAAAGCATTTCTTACATCTATTGCTCCTTTTGAGAACCGACTGAATAATCTACGGCTGACATTTGTTTTGGTCTGACGGGATACATGAATTTGTGAATTTTCTTGAAGTACGGAAGGATCACGTGTTGTTCCTTCAGTATCTATGATGGTGTTATGCAGCAAACAGGTTCACCTCACTGCTCTTTCAGGTTTATTGACGTGCGTTTCTATTGCTTTATTTAACAATCGCCATTTTGTTGTTAGGATACCAAAAGCACGCTCAACGCATCGCCTTGCTCGCGACAGCCTGCAATTAAAAACATGTTCTTCACATGACATATCCTTTCTCGCGAAGACTCCATTAGGTGTTTCTTTAGAGGATAGGCATGTTCCCAAGGATGGCGAATGGCATTTCTGTTCCACTTCCCTCAAAACTTGCAGGCATTGGTAAGGTAGATTTCAAGTCTTCCAAGAAGTGAAATAAAGTAGAAACAGAAAATGTACCGCCATCACTTTGCTTACCAAAAGCATCTATGTCTATAAAAATGAATCTCCTTTCAGAATCTGCGGCACCTTATAATACTATGGGGAAAAAAATGTTTGTAATTTAAAACAGTCATCCAGCTTTTGTAAGATATTTAATGCGAATGTGCTTTCCATCTATGCAAGCAGATAACATTAGGAAAATTTCATTTTTCTTGAAACTTAACAGTTATGCACGAAAACTTGTTATGGTCCGGAACTGTTAAGAGCTTCGATGAGAGCTTGCTCCAGAGAATATCACGAATATGATCCACTGATTTTCCTACTATGTAATGATCCATCCGAAATAATAAAGCAAGAGAACGGAAGGACTGTCCTGTCAAAAAATATCTGAAAACACAAGCATTCCCATTTATTAAATATAATATTTTACACTTGACACTACACTGATTAGTGTATTGTTTTACGCGTTGCATTATGTACTAATTTATGAAACGAAACAAAACGAGTTCGTAAATGTTTGCAGTCAGTAAGAAACTGACAAAGACACGCGTTTTTACACCAAAATATTACAAATTAGTGTCGTGGAAGTCTATAGCAGTCAGTATCTAAAAAAAGTTTCTTTCGGGTAAACGAGCGCAAAAATATGTGGGAAATGTTGAGAGATATATACCGGAGAGGAATGAAAAGGCTACAGATCCAAAATCTGGCCAAGCAGCAGGGACCACACATGAATCTTAATGGCAGTACTTCACGACGACGACTTTTCGTTCGGCACTGCAATTTCTCTTAAGAAGTTTCCAAAATCATGACGCGAATAATCAGAGAAATTATGCTCTAAAACTAGCTGGAGGTCTAGGGCTATAATGCAGTCTAACTCGGGTATGACGTGTTTAAAGGGTATTGCGTCGTTATAAAAGAGTGATGTTCAACTAAAGAGAATAATGTAATGATTAACAGTGGGGAATTAATTGGCACCACAGAATATCTGACGTTATAGACGAAGTATCGCATAAACCGACATCGTTATAACCGGGTTGGAATAACGAATGGTTCAGGCATAGGTTTATATTTAGAGATTGCAGGTAGAGAATGGCACTTACAGATTCAGATATGAAGCTACTATTGATAACATTTCCTTGAAGTTAATTAACTTCTGCCTACCTAAAGCCTATATCAGTTGGCAGCTAATTTCGTAGTAACAGTTCTTTGAAGCCAACAAACATCATAGCCAACGCGATAAACAAATTACGTAAGAACAAGTTTGAAAAAATTGTGCGCCCTTGAAACGCACCTTTCCGCCTTCCGTCACGTAGTCTAATTGGCACTAGAGCGATGTGTTAGCGTCTATTATCAGCTCTGGTCGCAATGCAGCATTTTGAGTTCGCACTATTATTACGGAAATTCCACGTTTACCATACGCCCACCTTTTCCCATACATGTGTTCTTTTTTGGACATAAAATTTACGCCCGAGAGGATTTTTCTTAATGGCGAAGTTGCTGTGGGTTTTAGCCATCGATCTTGCGGCAAAGAAACACCATGATAATTGAGATTCATTAGGGTTGATTAGCGAAAAAGAAGTGTTATTCCCAGCGTTCATAAATGCTAGGGATGACGACAACGTGGATCGCGCACGTCCCTTTTGCAATTCGCGCAATTTGCTTGTCAATTTAATATTCAGATAGCCAGTGGCGTACCGAGGGGGGGGGGCGTTCAAACACCCCCAAAACTACCTAGGTTTGCAATTGTTTTACATTAGCAATGACAAATAAATAGGATGTCATCATAAATAGTCTTAAAATACCAAAAATTAAGAAAATTTTACTATATGAAATGAAATTTCTTGTACCATATTACAGCTGCCTCCATCCAGAACCTCTGACTAGGGGGCTATCGCCCCCAGATCCCCGTTCTCTCTGTCCTCTGTTCTCAACTGAATTTGTTGAACCCCCCCTCCCCCCGAACAAAATTCCTGGGTAGGCCACTGCAGGTAGCTTACATGCACACGAGGCTGACGGCGAACGGCGTTTTTTAAAGATTGTATGAAAAAAGAATGCCCACAACTCACTGAAACTTACCTGTTTATTCGGGTGAACAAAAAAAGATGCCATCGAGTAAGGAAAGCAGTTGTTATTAAAGCATGCCTTCTGCCTAAGTTGCCTCCTAATATGCAGATCCCTATGTTCGTCTGGTTGGGCACCTCCGATATACGTAGAGTAGAAATTCAAATCCGCATTAAAATACACTCTAAGGATAAACGTAATTAATTTTTGTCATATTTAGGCGCGTTACAAAATTTGCGAAAATCGACTATTACCTTTGTTATGTCTGTCCATCTGTCCGTCTGTCCGCATGGAACAACTCGGCTCTCACTAGACGGATTGTTATGAAATTTGACATTTGAATGTTTTTTTAAAACATGTCAGGAAAATTCAAGTTTCATTAAAATCTTACAAGAATAACGGATACTGTACATGAAGGCTTACGCACGTATATGATACTATCTGGCTTAATTCTTCTCAGAATTAGAAATGTTTCGGAAAAAGTTATACAGAAAAGCCATACCCACATTTTATGTTCAGTAACTCCCCCCCCGAAAATCGTGCCGTATATGAGATAATGTGGAAAAATATGGTAGAGCCAGACAGGCCACGGATGACAATACAACATGGCGCACGCGCGTTGCACGTTGAATACCTAAGGCTACAGACACAAACTCAGAATTTCCGCGAATTGTCAAACGGAAAATTAGCCACAGCCACAATGTCGAAACAGCGCAAGATCGAACACTTGACCATACTAAAAAGTACAGACTTTTAGGTGTCTGTGACTTAATATGACTACTGCATTGTTTCATATCGCATAAATGAAATCGGTAAGAAGTCTTGAATGCGCAAGCATGTATGGCAGAACGTCGTTGGAAACAAAGGCGCATCATTTCACCTTCCTTCACTTCGAATTTTACAATAAACATTACACTGAAGAAAGCAGTAAACAACGTCCTCAGATAGCTGGCCATCAACCCGCCTATATTTGTCCCTAATTACATGGGGAAATCATCAACAATATGATAATCTAGTTTTAGGTCATTGAGGCCTTGAAGCTGACTTGTTCACAGTTTCAGTTGTGATGATAATTTGACATACATGCTTGGTGAGCAATGTCTATGTCACCTATAATGGCATAAACTGCACACAGGTAGTGTTTGGGGCTAACAATAAAAACACGGTGGTCTCTCCTGTGAGTGTGTCAACCCTGCTGTCCCTCATTCAGCAAGGATCTGGCGGCAACACAGAGGCTCAGCTGACACAAGTGCTGCATCTTGACCCACAGCAATCAAGACAAGGATACAGGCAGCTCACAAGGAATCTCAAGGTAAAATTATGGATTACATAAATGACTGACTTATTGCAACAACTGAAAGAAACACATGCTGCAAAAAAGAAATGTTGACACTTTGACAATTTGGAAATATAATTGGTAATATTATGGGATGCAAACAACACTTCAGATATGCTCAACATTCTCTCCATTGACCATGCCGTATGTGATTGAGCTAGGTTATTAATTGTGTAGACGTGCACAAGCATGAATATTTTTGAATTGCATTTAAGTATTCACATACTGTTTATTCAAAGTACAGGCCATCATCTTAGATGTTCACAGTTGCTACTCAGGCACCAAGCTCACCCCTGTGCCACTTATTATTTCAGTTGCCTGTTCTATATAAACTCATCTGTAGTTACTATGAGGATTACATAAATGCAATACATATTTTTGTATTATATATGTATGTCGGTTTCAAAACGTTGTTCTACATTGTCTGACACCTAGACTCCACTGCTTTTCTTATCTTTCCACCGGCCTTCATTTAGGTTTCTTTCGTTCATGGCCTTCCTTATACTTTCCATACAGTTTTTCTTCGGTCTTCCTCATGCTCTCTTTTGTTTCGGCATCCATTTCAGTGCTATTTTGGGTAATCTACCTTCTGCCATTCTTTGAACATGGGTGTACCATGTAAATTGGTTCTGTTCAATTTCTTTTATAATTGGTTCCTCTAATCCAATTTGTTGTCTTACAGTTACATTTCTAATTCTTTCTTTTCTTGATATTCTAGAGGATCTCCTCAGGGCATCCATCTCTGTAGCTTCAACCCGTCTTTTATTATTTTCTGTGAGTCTCCATGTTTCGGAACCATATGATAAACTGCTTTTAATCAATGCATTATAAATGTTCAATTTTCTCTCCTTTCTTATGTCTTTACTCTGCATTATCCCATTTAAACATGCTATACATTTTCTTGCTTGTATTACTCTTGATCTTATTTCTTTGTCATCTGTCGTATTTTTGTATTATGCATACATTAAATAATCTTCTTACAGAAAGCATTATTGGAAAATCATCTGCAGACTTCCTGATGCTCATCTTCCACATAAGGCAATAGGACAACTAATCATTCAAACCCTTGTCACATACTTATAAATTATTTACAAATATGTGAAAATGTTTCAAGTGATAAGTTCCATTTTGGCCAAAAACTGAACATGCAGAAGACATGTGGTGAGGAAGGACTGGGCGAAATTAACACTAGATTGGAGACATTTCCAAGGAAATAACCGACTTGACTCGCACAAGAAACAGGCATCTGTATCAACATGACATTTCAACAAACTGCTGTATTTGTGTTCATGTAAGACAAATGTGGTTCACAAAATCTGGAACGCATTTCATGAAACAAGATGTGAATTGGTAGCTTCATGGGCTGCATGCTGGAGATATAGTCACCACACTCATTCTGTTTAGTGGCAATGATTTTTTCATCACATTGGACACATGAACTGCCAGAACAAAAAACCTCCCATGGTCAACCACATTATGACATTACATAGTGTTAAGGTTGGTGTGTGATGTGTTATGAGTGCACTTACCAATACTGGAACAGAGTTTCTCCTGAGACCATAAACCTATACTGATATGTTACACACATTCTGACATCATTTTCTGAACACCCCTCCAATTAAGAGAAAATATGTGCCTCCTTTCAGCAAGACAGCACAACAGCTCACACTGCAAACAATTGTTTGCACTGGTTGGAGTCTTTTGGTGACAATAATAAGCAGGGGATTGTGGCATTTTCGTTCAACAGGTCTGAACCTGTCCAGTTTTTACTTGTGGGGCATATTAAAGGACACAGTTTATGGTAATTATCCCTATTTTGAGGATGTTCTGAAAGAAAAAATTAGAATGTAGGAGTTTCAATTTCCCCAGAAGAAATATGAAGTGCATTGAACAACATGTTTGTTAGCTCTGTCTTGTATATACAGGCCAAAGGAAACCATTTCCACAAAACTTTATTATTAACACTAAAATGATTAGAAAAAGTTTAGCAAAAATCGGGAGAAAAAAATAAGTAGGGCCAGATGGAGTTCCTGGTGAAATTCTGAAATTGGGTTGGGAAGCCATGACTCCTTTCCTAACCAGACTACTGGAAATATCATTAAACAATGCTACTATTCCTAGTGACTGGAAAAAAAGCCATTGAGGTTCCTATTTTTAAAAGGGGGTGATCGATTGGATGTCACAATCTATAGACACATAAGCTTCTGTGGTCTGCAAGCAACTGGAACAGGTTACAACAGGGTATTTGAGGCAAGTCTGGGATAAGAATGATTGGTTATACGATGAGACAGCATGGGTTTATACCGTGACACTCTTGTGAAAGTCAAGTCATCACAGTGTGCTAGGACATCGTGGGCTCATTGGACGAGGGTTCGGTATAGATGCGATTATAATAGACTTTCCCAAGGCTTTCGATTTAGTTCCTCATGATCGGCTGCTTACGAAACTGACGGCCTCGGGCGTGGGTTCGAGGGTAGTTGTTTGGGTAAGAGCATTCATTGTAGGTCGTACACAAAGGGGCAGAGTAGGAGGGCAACTAATCAAGGAAGGCAAACTCAGGTATGCCGCAAGGGAACGTTTTGGGTCCACTACTGTTTCTAGTGTATGTAAATGATACTTGGAGGAACATCAACTCGAATATCAGGCTCTTCGCTGACGACTGTAAAATATACATAAAAATTACAAATAAAAACGACATAGAACAGTTGCAGACGGAGCTGGTCATCCTGGGGGGAATGGGCGGTAGACAATGGGATGAAAATAAATCCCGGAAGAAGTAATGCAATAAGATTTACGAGAGCTCGCGTTAAAAATCCCCTGGGTTACTTCCTTGGTGACCAAAGAATTCAGGAAGCAGTTGCAAATACTTGGAAACAATCTTACGAAACGATTTAAACTGGGTGGACCAAGTAAATTACATAGAGCAAAAAGCCTGGAAGGCACTTCACTTCGTAACGCGTGTTCTCGAAAAAAGGAAGCAGGAATACAAAACGTTTAGCCTACACGTCATTGGTACGTCCTATTCTTGAATATGGGGTTGCATGCTGGTATCCATGCAGCGAAGGACAAATAAATGCGTTAGACCGAGTACAAACGAAAGCTGCTCAATTTATCAATCATACGAAGGATTCTGACTGGAAAACCTTGGCCCAGCCTAGGATGATAGCACGCTTATGTGCACTTTTTAAAGCGTACTCCGTGGAACGGGCTTGGAAAGCTATACACGACAGGGTGCGAAGGCCTTACTATTTGAGTAGGGCTGATCATGTTCGGAAAATTAGGGACAGGAAGCAAAGAACGGATATTGGGAAGTACTCCTTTGTAAATAGGACAATTAAAAACGGGAACCAACTACCTGTAGAAGCGTTAGGGACTTTTCCTTGTAAACCTAAAATTTTTAGAAAGAGTGTTAGCAAGGCAACGATAAAAATGGTGAAGTGAAAGGAACAGAAGTGTGGCGAAAATCGTCTAAAAGTGCAGTGAAGTGAAGTGAGATGAAGTGTAGTGGTGTGAAGTGAAATGAAGCAGTAGGAAATTTAAATGGGGTTAAGCCAAATGAGAAGGTAGTGAAGTGTAGTTGGGCGAAGTTTAAATGGGAAGAAGTAAAGTGTCGACAAGTGTAGTGAAGTGTGGTGAAGGTCTTAGTTTGTCTATCATAATTAGAAGATACACAGATCATATGAATTTGGCTGCTTCTTTCATATTTTTTGGCTCTATTTTGTGTCATTGTATATATGGTTGTATGTTTTGTATGCTTCTATTTAATTTTGTAAATCGTTTATTCTTATTGGAATGTTTATGTGTTCTTGTTGTTATGAATGTTCCATTCTAGGTATTTTGTTTCATTGTGATGTTCTGTGTATTGTTTGTGTGTAAATGTGTACTGTACTACTGCCACTGGGTGTCAACCCAGTTACAGTTAACAAATATATTATATCATACCATATACCAGACCATATCATATCATATCATATCATATCATTATATCATAACACATATCATATTATATAATATCAGCCTCTTGAAATATGATGCATAAAACCTGCTATTAACTGCAGAACGTTGACCTAAAATATGTGGAACCTGTTCACAGCAAAGTGGAGTAGCAGAGATCACTGCTGTGCTTGCTATCAAAGCAAAATGATCCAAATGTAGACAGATGCATGATGTCAACTAAAAAAATCTCTCTGTAAAACATTTGTGATGGCCAAAAAGTACCTCAGTGGAAAGAAACAATTGTCAGTATCTGGAAGGATGCCATTTGTACTGCCACACATCTTCTTTTAGACTTCTCACTCACTTACAATATAAAAGGGGAACAAAAGATTTCAGGTTTCAGAAAGTGTGCTAATATATCCAATTCAGCAGTGAAGGTAAACATTAGGTATACAGAAATAAAAATTATGGAAACACTTGACTATAAATCAAGTTTTCGACAATATCATGGAGACAGGAAGAAAGCTTAAAGAAACATTTTTAATTCTTGTAATAAGAATAAGCCAATAGATTAATACATAATTATCACAACCAAAACCAACATCACCACCACACAACAACTACTGCTACTACTACTACTACTACTACCACTGTGATGATGACAGCACCGACAATGGAAACACTTACTAGTAGATTCCATTCAGCATGCTTACCTCCTGGGAAGCATGCAGGATTCCTTACATGCCTACTGTGAGTAATATGTATAGAAAGGGTAAAAGTTTATAGTCTCAAGGTTTTTGAAAACTGTAATTGGGCCAATTACAGACCACAATACAGAATGTTTTGGTAGTGTACAAACACCATCATAATAGAAATATTGGCTTAGCAACAAAGTTTTCAATTTGGAAAAGGAAGAAAATACATGAATTGAAAAGCATGGGACAAATACTAAATGAATGGTCAAATTATGTTAGCAGCCAACCAAAATAAATGGACCAATTCACAGGCATCAGTCTCACAGCCTTTTGTAAAATGATTTGCTTTGTTGTTTCAAAGAACACTGAAGACCTTAATTACGGTTAACATATTACATTGCCTGCAATTTTTCCCCAGCAGGAATCTTCTGGAAATGTGACCCTGGAATTCGCCAATGCTGCATTTCTTAAAAAAGGATTCCCAGTAAAAACCCAGTTTGGAAACATCCTTGAACAAGACTTCCAGGCCACCATTCATCCTACAGATTTTAACAATGGTCCTTCAGCTGCTAATGAGATAAACTCGTGGGTTGGAAATAAAACACACGATAAAATTAAAAACCTTGTGTCTCCAGGTAAATATCACAGTTCTTAATAAAGTGCACATCTCTAAATCACTGCATTGTACTTCACTAAGTAGAAATCTGATTTCAGGGTTACTACGTGCCTCAACTATTTTGGTCTTGGTTAATGCTATATACTTCAAGGGCTTTTGGAAGACACCTTTTCAGAAGAGCAACACAAGAAATGACAATTTCTTCGTTCAACCAAACTCACCAAAGGAAGTGCCTACTATGCACATGCAGGCCAATTTACTAACAGGCAGTCTTGATGCGTTGGATTCTCGATGGTTGCAACTTCCATTCGAAGTAAGTTTTACATTAGAAAAATAATTATTTATGAATCTAAAACAATAATCTATGATGTTAAACTAGAACAGTGTTTATGTCTTCTGAATTTTATGACTAAGTTTTTAAATTTAACGTTGACAATAATGATCATGTTTTGTAATTAATTATCAGTGGTTCTGTAAAATTATCTTTTATAGACTCAGGCTTATTTATTATAATGTCTACAGCACTGCATGATAGTTTACTACTTAATAACAGTCCATCACAACACTTGTTCACATGATGTAAGTTCTGCATGAATAGGGAAATAACCTTCAAATTATATAATCAGTTACTTCCTTAGGTACACCTGTAAGGATAAGGCAAAACTGACCAGTAGGTGAAATAATGTCACATGTTCTTCTACCAGAACAGGAACTAGGCTCTACAATCATTCTCAGGCTAACCATCCTGTTCTTCCCAGCAATCTCGTTGTTACTGGGTTAAAAAATGATCTGTTTTTAGTAATCATAAAGTCATTCTTTCTGTAGGTTTTAATCATTTGCTTTCACACAGTTCATTAACTATTCTGTATCACAAATTCTTAAAACCTGAAACTGGAGGCACATTACATGTCATTGGTGGGGTTTATGTACATATTTCTTTGTGCCTCTATAGCTAAACTGTCTCCAGTATGGCCGTGTTTGTTAAAAGCTTGGTAGTTGAAACCAGGTCATCCCCTGTCAATGAAGACAATGAAGGCCAGAAGGCTTGAATTTTCAGCAATGACACTATAACTCATAACTTTTCATACAATATAATTTCTTTACCTACAGTCTGAGTTTCACTTGTTTGGTAGGGTATCACTATGAAAGAAAACAGCGTACTTGTATTTTGTATGTACATCATGTTACTATGTTTCTTTTCATATATAATTCATGTAAACTCTTTCAGATATAAATCAACAATTTATGAACTTTGAGAATCTTAGAATAAAAAAAGTCATTGTCCACATTCCTATAAACACTTGAGGATTCTCCCACTACAGTCTCAATACATACTTTCACTTTTGATGTTTGTGGTGGAAAATAAAAGCCTGTTCCAAGTAAATTCAGACAGGCACGGTATCAATACTAGACAAAA
>Ga0131853_10008261_pt1 | contig 18958 bp, 7 predicted proteins | sample TergutLab28metaG_FD_92764 | JGI IMG/M metagenome (GOLD analysis project Ga0131853, IMG submission 92764) | Labiotermes labralis P1 segment gut microbial communities from Petit-Saut dam, French Guiana - Lab288 P1 (version 2) (version 2) | ecosystem: Host-associated > Arthropoda: Insects >...
TCAAGAATATATTTACACATCATCGCGAGTTGCTGGGGACTTGAATTTCAATTCTTAAGTGTTCCAACGCACTCAAAGACTTCCCTCTCGGTCTACATTCTACGTTCCCAACCCACCATCGCCCTGGGATACAACAACCCTGGTGGATTTACCGACACCATCGACAATCATTGGTTGATGAAACTTTGGATAACTATTAGGAATCTGCCTAATAGCACAAATTTTAACCGGGTTTTCCTATATATATAGAATGGGACAAAATACCCTCCCTACATTGTGAAGGGGGGGGGGAGGCCGTAGAAAGGTGGGATTGGGCTCGAAAGATGCAGGTAGTTGGGAAGTTCCCGTTACAACACTCCGTAGTCGTAAAGATGGTGTGGTCCAACGAACAGCGCGCATTTGCCGTCGAAACCTACATTTCGCAAAGTCACTCTATCGTAGCGGTGCAGCGTGCGTTCCGTACTCGCTACCAAATCCCCGCTCGGGACTGAGTACCGGACCGAAAATCTATTCTGTTGTGGGTTGAGAACTTCAGGGAAACGGGAAGAGTGTCTGAAAAAAGATGAGGACGACCAAGGACCTCTCGAACACCAGAGAACCTCGAAGCTGTCAGACGGTCCGTTTTGCAGTCTCCCTGGAGCTCTGCACGCAAACAACGGCCACCACTTGCAAGATATTCTTTTTAAGACTATGTGATTTAAAACTTCCCATGTTGTAGTTTCAGAATCCAAAAATAATTTTTTTTATCTCGAATAGTTTTTTTGTTATTCACCTTAAAATTTATGGAGGTTATTTTGCCCCATCCTGTATGTATGTATGTATGTGTATGTATGTGTATGTATGTATGTGTATGTATGTATATATATATATATATATATATATATATACCTTAAAATCCCTAAAAAGGAAAAAATAAATAAACCAGATAATCAGAGAGAATAAAATACAGTTTAAGGTTAAAAGGCGACAAATGTATATTGAAATAAGGCTAATTTTATATATTAAATGTATATTAATATAAATGTTGTATGTAGCGAGTGAAAGGACACGCCCTTGCGCCCTTTGGTTTCGGATTTAAATTTTTAGTCACAGAATGTCTGACTTAGAATATACACGTACCAATAAACACTGAATTGTCCCGAAACGTCGGCAAGGGATTGCCGCTACGCAATAGCCCAGACAAGCACAGCTCTCATCTACTTTGCGGCAGAAGCCTGAAAACTCACATGAATCTTTGTATGTTTTCGCAGGCCTCAAAATGTCGAGACGCGGATGTGGTCCGCGGGCCTGCGGTTAGGGCCTCAATAACCCTTCCTGAGAACATAAGTAAAAACACACATAATATTTTTCTAAAACTCCACTATCTTCTCAGAAGCCAACTTCTTTCCTCCAGTTTTCTTAACGCTGTATATAAACCTAAAAAAAAAAAATAAATGGAGCAGAGTCCTTCCTGAGCAGCTAACATGATGTCCGCACATTGTCAAGAAATTCCGCGCATTTTAAGGAATCCGAAGCTTCATTACCGCATTCACCAGCGTCCGCCTTTCCTAACCCAGATGAATCCAGTCCACGCCTTCCCATCCCACTTCTTGAAGATCCACTTTAATATTATCCTCCCATCCACACCTAGGTCTTTCAAGTGTCTGTATCGATCAGGTCTGTCCACCAAGACCCTATATGCACCTTTCCTGTCTCTCATAGTGCGACATGCCGCACGCATTTCATTATTTTTTATTTGAATCATCCACATTATACAGGGTTATTCAAAATGATTGTCGGGGTTTTAATTTGTCATACACAATACACTTGAGATAGGAGTATGTGTTTTTTTATTTAATAGAACAACACTCCCAAGTTTTTGTTACATACCTTACAGGTGCTCTATATGTGCACCCTTTGTGATTCTACAAACATCAACACGTTAATCGAGTTCGTTCCAGACTGTTTGTAGCATGACAGCGGTGATGGTTTCAATGGCGGTTCTGATTCGTACCTTCAGTTCCGGGATACACACGCACCCTGTCTCTTGAAACTGGGCATACCAACTTCGAATGGAATTGTCAGATGGTGGTTGTTTCCCGAATTTGGTGCGGAATTGCCATTGAACAACAGTACCCCGACAATCATTTTGAATAACCCTGTATTTGTTGAGGAGTACAGATCATTAATCTCCACGTTTTTTTAGACTTCTCCATTGCCGTTACCTCGTCCCTCTTAGGCCCAAATATCCTTCTCGACGCTGTGTAAACACTTGTAATATTTAGCGACACTCATAAAAGCAGTAAAGTGTGCTTCAGGCTGGAAAGCGAATATCTTTGGAAAAAAGAGATAACATGCACCCCAACACGCTCCCGTAACAAGAGTCATTAAGTGGCCTGCGGCGTATACACGTTCTTCCGCAGCGCGAAATAAAAGAACAAGCAACACAATACTCTCTGTAAACTATCCATAACATTATCCACTGTTCCAGGAATAACTTCTTATGAAACCAGAAAGTTCGTCGTACTCACCACAAAAAAAAAAAAATCGCCAAATTCTAAGCCGATGCCTGCTCACACAACCGCATCCAGCTTGCTATCCATTACACTTCTCTCATCTCATCTTGTTTCCCAGGAGATTTCTCTCCATGAACATTGCCCTACTATTTTATGCACTTATATAGCATCGTACTATGTGATCAACCCATCGCACTCCCTGTAATTTAGTAAAAGGAAACACAGAAAATAGGTAAAAAAGGTAAAGTGCACCCTTGTACAGGCACTAAGGCTCTGTACAGGCCGTACGGCCCATAGGGGAAGTAGAGGTATAGCTCTACTCTTTATTGACCACGGTACTAGTGAGGGGTTGAGGGATCAGCGTCACGACCCGGCTACTCTTTACGCCCGGGAAATGCTCGGTATCCATTGTACAGGAGGCTGGGTGGGCTGCAGGGCCGGTGTAGACAGGTGTTGAAAAACTCGCCCCCCACCGGGATTCGATCCCCGGCCCATTCCAGCCCGTAGCCAGTCGCTATCCCGACTACGCTACCCGGCCAACATAAATAATGGGAACTACATACGGACCGACTCACTAAATTACACAAAATACTCGTATTCATTATTTTGCCACTGTCACACTTAATTACTCGGCATTGACGTGCAACATTCAGCTTACAAGCAGATGCGAGTTAAAAGTAACAAAGTTAAAAACAGGCCCGCTGTTTACTAAAAAGTTTGGAAATAGACATACAAATTGTTTTGCGCAGCGGTGTAGATGAGGCCTTCGCTTTCTTGTGGTGTTATAGAGGTCAAACACAGACCGCTTGACTCCTAAATATGGGACCAATAGAATGTCCAGACACGTCGCTGACAGGCTACCAACATACGCCATGTGACATCCTCAATGACAGCGAAGGCCCCATACAATTAATCCACGTCAGAGTCGCCATATTTAATGAAACATTAGGCCGGACTTTTTCAATTGTTTGTGTAGTAATATTTTATGATGAACACAATCATATACGTCAGCACTATTTGTCTGTTAAAACATAGGCTACATGTTTCGACCCAACATTAGGTCATCCTCAGGCCTGCGGCAGACTAAGTCATTGGTGCTGTGTGCATATTGGGATCCCAATATATTTTAATATAGTCCTGCACGAGGTTTTAAGGGCTGGAGGAGTCAGCATTCGTCCAAACAACAGAACACACAGTCAATCAACCAAGCACGGGTGCGATTTCCGCTAAGTATCCGTGTACTGACAAATACAATGTAGCAGAAGTATGCATCCGGTAACATGAAAACGACTATTTAAATCGTTATGTACACATTCTTAACAAAGACATACGGAAAGTGACTAAATGAAACTCGTATAAAGGCACCGGCTCTTTATGCCAGACTTCCGCTAATCTAAAAAAAGGTAAAGCAGTCCCGTTACAGGCCTGGGGTGGCCCAGAGGGTTCCAAGAAGTTAAGGTTCCCAGATTTCGTGACAACGGCACAGGATGGTGGTAGGGTTGTCAGCCTTACGCACCGGCCGCCTTTAGCCCCAGGAAATGCTCCTGGTACTCATTTCTGTTATAGACTGAGTCGACCCCAGGGCCATAGTGCGATCGGAAGGATCTTATGTCAACGAAAAATTCCAATGACACCCGCTGGGATCGAACCAGCGACCTCCTGATTTGTAGCACAGCACCTTAACCACTGTGCCACCGCGGTCCTCTCCGCTAATCTATACCATTCGATAATTCGTTATCATTTTAATATCACAAAATCCATATGCAGCAGTTATCACAAGATACAAACAGCATTCCATTGACGATGTTTCGTAACTCAGATTAACCTTGGCACGGAGTGGAAGGAAGCACGAAAAATCTCAATATTTCGGATTTCAATACGATTCATAGCCATGAGCTGCTGCTCCTTTGCTAGTCTAACCGTCGTCGTCATCGTCGTCGTCGCCGCCATCACCGCCACCACCACCACCGCCATCACCACAAAAATAAATAACTAATAATAATTTAACCGCATCTGTTAAACCATCAAGGGTAAAAAATTCCAAGAAGAATTCTCGACCCTTGAAGATGGGACTGATCGGTTGTCCCGAAATGCCGGTTAGGAATTACCACTCTACGCTGCGTACTATCCCAGAAGAGCGCAATTCTGACGAAAATATGTTCTCTATGGCACTGTCTTTGCCACCCCAGATATTTTTTCTGTGGTTTCATGTGCCCTCGCAGGGCGTCTGGCACTTAAAAACAATCGACCAGTTTCGGAAAGCAAAGGGCTCGGCAGCAAGAAAGACAAGTGACACTGTAATGAATGGCCGCCTTACGATATAACCTGCAACTAAAACTGGCCTACAGAAAGAAGTAAGAAATTCCAATATTAAGAGCTGAGATCATTTATGTGCTCTGTAGCACTTGTGGAAGATGTAAAGTTTCGGTACAAGTATTCTTGTGCGCGCCATTAAGGCGTATGGAGAAGTGGGTTATAACTCCAATAATTCTTAACCAAAGTACTAGATACAGAGAGGTGGTCGGCTTTACTCGTCTTCCGCTCTGCCGCTTAACCCCGCGAAGAAAAGCCAAGGGTTCCCATCGCGGAAAACCTGGGTAGGCCAGAGACTACCTGGACACTTTAATGAAGAAATAAAAAAAAATTGCTACCCCCCCCCCCCCGCCAAACCGGGAATCTAACCCCGGTTCCTCGGACGTCTAGGCTGTACTCTGTTCACCATAGCGACTAGATAATAACAGTTCGATTTGTGTCACAGAATACAAATCAAGGCTATACTGCCTTGATTTTTCAGCTGTTATCACATATTAACGAGCAGACAGTGAATGAAGTGTATAATGTTTGCCCTGTGTGCTGGAAAACTTTCAAAATTCGACATTCCACTCATTCTAGTACTATTGAACTCAAATCCATAGCGATTAATTAACAACACTACCGTCAAACACAACCATACTTACGGTAAAAGCAGACCATATTTTATATATATATATATAAGCTACATGTTTCGGCTCAAAAGGACTTTATAAAAAAATAGAATGTGAAGTAAGAGGTTATTATTACATTTGTGTTTAGTGTGAAATTTTACCTCCGCCTGATTCATTTTTTATTGCCAATTGCATTAAAAACTTTTCTTCACTGCACCTGAAATTTTATTTGTTGTGTTTTTAGGATGCTAGCAATAATTCTGTAATAAATGAACAATGCACTTATAGATTTGAATTGGGAAATCAGTCGCGCACAGAAGCGACAAGGTTTCGAATGCTGACAAGAGCAGTGCACTGCACTTACAGATATGTGCAGCTCAGACATTGATTTCCCTTTTACCGTAAAGTAGCGGAGTCTATTAATTTTCAGCGAACTTCCCAGTGTCAAACAGTGTAATGCACTGAAATATACGCACATTTTTAGATGTGTCAGCGGCTCTATTCTATATAGTCCACTGTAACCAGCCAAACGCCCTCATTCTCGTGGAAATTTTGGTTATACTTACGTGTTTGGTCAACGTGAATTATTGTTCTGACTTCTACGCTGAAGAAGAATTTATATTATGTGTACGAGACACAGACTTCTGCTGCGTATCCAAGGTAAGCTCTGTTGGACGTGTTAGAAAACCGTTTTGAGTTAATTTACGCGAGTTCAGCAATTTTGGCGAACAACTATTTAGGAAATAAATTTCAAATTTCCGGTGTACATTGGGCTATATAAAGGAAGGCAAGACGAGTATTTGGTTAATTACTAAATTTAAACTTTTTATTTGTTACATTGTTATTGCGTAAATTATGGTTGTTTGTATATTTTTATTTTTACTTTAATATTAAATATTTTTGGGTTAATTACTAAATTCTACTGACATAATTGACGTATAGTTGACCACTGATTGATGTCCCTGGAGTATTAGATAAGCTAAGTGAGAAACATAGATGAGTGTATTTTGTATTTTACTTCGTTGTGTGGCAGAGCAGTTTGCTAGATTCCTCACAGTCTAAAATTTGGTTGAAATCTGGCTGGTGGCAGCATAGAAATTAGTGACTGGCGCTGAAGTTAATACCGCGCCCCTTTAAATTATAGTGTCTTCACGAGGCAGGTGCAGCTAGGCCAGAGTACCATCTCGGGAGGCATTACAATTCTGTTGTTCTGAACGTGTAACTTCTTTTGCCATCAGCGCCTTTTCTAGGACTATCGCCAATTTGCGTGCATACCGTAAGTTGTTTTAGTTCAAAATTAATATCAAGACTTTGATTTGCACTAGTTCACAAAATTTAAAACGTCACCCCAGGCTTCTTTATAGTCGAATTTATACACCCGCAATTTAGGGATAAATTGACTTCAAAAAAAGTCTTTTAAGACTGTGACGTGAGCATGACATAGTTATGATGCACAAAATCTGTGTCGATTCCAGGGCGCATAACTCAAGACGTTATACTTTATGACTTTAATCCAAGTTTGGTTGAGTCCTAAACCAAATCTACTGCATGACTGTCAACACATTAAGCAATAAAATCATAAATTGGAACCTAACTTAATCCAGCTTAACCTAAATATCGGTACTAGCATTTTCTCCACGCCATATATAACAGTATTTATACCGTTATGACCCGGCTACCAAGGCAATTTGTGAAAACGTGTTTTACCGCAGTAAAGCGGCGTTGGGATTAAGGCAGAAGTGAGGTTACATAGCGCATTCTACGTACCGCGCCCCTGACAGATCAATGATCAGAAATTACAAAGATAAAATAGCAATGACGTGTGGTTATCACAGACAGTATTGTGTACAATTGTGTAATTTGAATGACACGATGAACCATAACTTTAAGCCCTGAACCACTAATTACGTTCGCAATAATTTAATTAGCACACCAACTAATGCACGTACATAAAAATTTTACATTAGAACATTTAAAATCGTTCCAACATGTTTCGGTCCTAAGATCATCTTCAGGGAGCTACACTGTTCCTTGCTAAAGTCACATTTTTAAAAACACTCGCTGTTTTTAAAAATGTGACTTTAGCGAGGAACAGTGTAGCTCCCTGAAGATGATCTTAGGATCGAAACACGTTGGAGCAATTTTAAATGTTTTAATCTACAAATATTATGTATGTGCATTAGTTGGTGTGCTGATTAAATGACTCTACGAAACGCACGATGCAACGATAAAGATACGTTCACAGTTCATTATTATACCAACCACTGCACATATATAAAATTTATAAAATTTACACATTAAAACATTAAAACGCTCCAACATGTTTCGGTCCTAGGACCATTATCAGGGAGCCGTATCGTCCTTGCTAAAGTCACACTATAAAAAGTCACATTAATTTCGCTGTACCAGTTGGGTATTGTGGCAGCATGCAGTGTTGCGTAATGTTATGTTGCGAAGAGTGCCCTGCTATGGATGTGCATTCTGTGCTTCGTTGCGTTGCAACGAAGCACAGAATGCACATCCATGCCGGAGCGTTTTAATGTGTAAATTTTATAAAATTTATATATGTGTAGTAGTTGGTATAATAATTGAGTAACTCAACAACATGAACGGTGTAACAACGATAAAGATACGTTCACAGTGTTTCTACATTCTGCGCTGTTTACGGAAAATCAAACATTAATGACAGGAAACCGCAGCGACCAGCTCGAAATTACATAAAGCAAGTAAAATACATACCTTAATACACATTTATATAAAACTGCCGGAAGAAATTAACATCAGATTATAAATCAGGGGAATGCATGCTACAGCTTAGGTCAGAAACGTTTGTCTTATTATCTGCAGCCTATAGCATAAAGGATTACTGTATCTTTTGTCTATTATGGGCATCCAACTTCTTCTCTTAAATTAAGGTAAGAATACTAATTGAGGGTAAATTAAACAAGTTAATAAGATAAGTAAATATACTTTAGTGAGAAGCATCTGGATAAAATTTCATAACAATGATCTCCATTATTTTATGTCACGCAATACTTTAGGATAAAGATGTCTTGGAGGATAAAATAGGCACAGTAGGAAACACGTATAGGAAAATGAGATTTGCGATTTTTGTAAGAAAACCAGAAGACAAAATACCATATGTAACAACTAGACATCGATTGAAGAATAAGACTGACCTTTTAAAAACGAAGTGTAATCTGCTTTATATAAGGAATCAGCCCGTACCGCGCTGTAAACACTTTCCACCACGGTTATAAAAACCAATCAGTTAATGACGTATAAAGCAAAGGTCGCTGTCTGTTCTGAGATCCGCACAAAACACTCAACGCAAAGCGAGCACCATGTTGAATTTTTTAACGTGAAACCTGGTGGTAGTCAAAGAAATCGCTAAACTTTAAAAGGTTAAAAACCTATAATAAAGAAAACGGCTGGAACAATACTGATTGGCTTCATCTCTCTCAGATTGGAGACAGGTGATTACTATGACACATGGTTTTGGGGTTTTGGCTATCGTAATGGCGGAGAATTTCTTAAACAACTAGACAACTCGTAAATTTTCTGTAAGGATTTTGCTGTTTGAATTCAATCATAATGAATAGAAATGCAGCGGTAATGGTGCTGAAATGTAACTTCCAAACACAACAATTACAATGAGCCAGTTACTTCAGCAAACACAACAGTGCAGTTTCTGTTGGTGTAAAATATAATCGACACGTAGAATAAACAAATGGCAAATGATATGAAGTATGTGGTAACGCACGCGAATAAGGAACGCCTGGGGCAACATAATAGGAGAAATTTCTGAATAATTAACCTTTCAAAAGATTAGTACACAATCTTTATCATTTAAAACACACAATTCGACTAGTTTTGGTGTCACATGAAATGAAATATATTGTCTCATCAAAACAAATCTAAAGGTAATAGAAAAGAATTACACGTACAGTGGGTCAGTAGCCAAGAATAGAACACAGGAAGAGCGTAGAGTCCGTGTAAGGACTTGTAAATTATTTTAAACCTGATCTTCGAAAACACTGCGACCTAAATGCATGTGGGGGAGGAGTGTGAGAACCAGAACGAATGGATGAGGAATAAAATTTTTTGATGGCAAAAAGGTAAAAGCCGACAACTAACCACGTAGCGGATAAATAATGTTTACGATGTCGAGGGGGGAGGAAATAGTTGTAGTTTGTTTTATGATATAGGAAAGCAGAGACAAATGGCACAATATCGTCTCCCGACTGGGGTCGGAGTCATGAATGCTTCTACTAAGACCGAAAGGTATTTGCTAAGGTTTGGCAACGTGTACAAATATGGGCCCTTTGCAGTGTGAAGTCAGTTTAAAGAATACTCATATTTCATCTTAACATTAACCCTTATCCTGCTAACGATGAGAATATGGTGAGCACCTAATAATGCCAGCAAATGGCAGATGGGATTCAATTCAGTGTTTAAAGGGTTAAACTAAGGTAGCCTGAATTGTGAACTTTACGCCACGACCGCTTTGCCCGGGCCAAGAGCTTCAAACAACTACCGGATGAAACGTTTTACGGGTCCTGGAACCGCGATGGACACGGTGGTATGAAAGAAAACTTCCATCAAGCTTAAATTTAAAAACCGGCCTTCCAGCCCATAGCCCGTCAATTTATCGGGCGTCTTTCTGTGGACAAACACATTACTGTGTAAGTAATAACCAGACATTTCGCTACAAATATTTTACAGTGTTGTTCGGATGCAAGTGTTCCGGTGGTGGATGGAGATGCCCAGTGGGACTACGTAGTTAAATATTTACACAAATGGACTGCAGTGATAAGCCTGGATCGATTAATCTCCCAATGATTGATTGTGTCATCTGCCATTATCTTATCGCGTGTACACAAAGTGATGGTGCTAACGGTTTAGTACCGCCAGCCTGACCCTCGAGTAGGCTGGACCTGGAAATATACTTCACAGCAGTATTTTAAATGTCTCTACTGCCAGGTCACTTGTTTCGCCACTACATAGTACGAAGTGTGTCTATTAAATAACCAAACAGCGCGTAGAGCATGTGGCCTTGACCGATTGTCGCGAAAGTACTAATTTACCTGAGAATCCACTCTCTGTTGGGTTGACGCAGTGTTAAATAACACTTTTACAAACGGCTTTTCTTAATTTGCTGCGATCATGTTTAATGGACACATGAGTAAACAGGAAACATCAAATTTCTTGTGACATTGAACAAAATCTGCCGCCGCAACCTTCAATATATTACGTGAGGTTAATGAAGAAGACAGCTGAGTGACACAAAGCACTCTCACAAAATGGCTCCCCAGAATGCTTCGAGGCAAGGAAGGTTCGTACATGCAAGCAGCGGCATATAGCTTCAGATGGACGTAGCTTTAAACAAGATTATATGTAGATAAAACACTTCTATCAATAAAGACGTTTCCGAAATTAGTTTTTTGTGATAGCCACACGTCTTATTGTTCGCCTACATTGGATGGTAAACGACACTGCATTATATCTCTGAATGTGTAATTAAGAAATAAACTATTTACTCGTGGGGGTGTTTTTATTATGAATATTCTCAAAATTTTAATTTAAAAAAATACTGACTGGCCCTACTGCGAAAATTTTCCTTCTAACAGGAAGAGTATTTAGAGATCCTGCCTCATGGCTATCTCTGCTCTTCGAATCTATGGTTGTGGGCTCCACAGGCTTTTCTATATCAAAGAAAACTGGGGTGAAAGAACTGTAGGTCGCTACCTCCAGGGAACGCAGTTATCACTGTAATGGAAAAAAAGTGAGGGGAGAAAATCTATTAGAAAATTGTACAGTCCACGGCTTTCGCAGAAAAATGTGAGAGAGAGGTCTTTGCGTGTGCCGTCACGTTAAGAGGGACAAAATTGGAAGTTTATTTAATAAGAATGAGAAAAGGAATAAGAACGCCAAGAGCAAAATTATCAAAATCAGTACTTCGCATTAACCAACCAGCATACTCTGACGGCTATAAGATATCCGCTTGTTTGGTTTATGTTAGCTGATTTGACAGCTCTGAAATAACATTGTAGACATGACATTATATAAATATTTATCAGTTCTAAACCTGTATGAGAAGTTCTACGATAATTTAAATATTTTTTAAATCTGTAGATAGAGTTGTCTCAAGGGTAATCCAACAGTACGTCAACAAATTACAAAGTGCATTGAACTAATTATAGGTCAACAAGTTTGTGAGCTGTTATCTCTCAAGTCTCAGTATAAGAAACACTGAAAATGCTTCGATAAAAAAAAATCCTTCCTATTCGGTTCGTTAACAAAGGGCATTCAGAATGATTGTGGGAATTTCTAATTATTGTACAGGGTGTCTCACATCGTGTCTCTGAGCGGTCAAGGGAATTCCCGGTTCATTCAGGCTTCTTATGTGAAAAGGCTGCTGTGCTCAAAGTCATGATACAAGACACAGCTATGTAATACTTTCTTCCAGTCTAAAATATTTCATTAGGCTTACCTGCCTTAACTCCCAACGTACTTATGTTCGAGGACGTTATGTAATTGTAATCATGTTTCCGACAGACCACCTCTTACGAAGTTACGTCTCGTACACACCGCGAATTTCGTTTCTACAATTCACCAAGTCCACGTTTTAAAATCTACTACTTATTTCTATCAATCCCTGACCCTCCTCAACTAACGATCATATTCAGAGCTAAGTTACAGTTAAATGTGTATAAGCCTTTTTGAAACATGTGACGCAGTTTCTTAATTACGTGCGTGCGAAGAAAAGTACAGAGTTTAAGGTGGCTTTTTTAGTTCGCTTCCAAAGATGACACCACTACGATAAATGGCAGATAGAAGCACTCTGTACATTCCCTCATCTGCACTTAGTTGGTTTCCACTGCGCATTCAATAGCGACAATACTGCTTCGCCTTTAATATAGCTGTTCTATTGATAGAACGCACCCTGAAATAACAACGATTTGAGATCAGACTTTTTTTGGTAAGAGGCTGTAAAAACTAAAGATGTTTGCAAAACAATGATATCTGAATAAAGATATGACAAGTAAGAGCGAAATGAAAATGTTCGGATGGTGGGAACTCTCTAAGGAGATCTGTAGAGTGTTAATCATGCACATATTGGGTGGCCGTAAAGTGTAAGGTGCTGAGATTAAGCGAAACATCGGTAAGTGCATTACAATAGATAAATAAATAATGGACAGACTGCAGCTGAACTGGGTATCAATTTATAGAAAGAAACTGGGCAAAAGTCTTAAAACCAAACAAAAGATATACTATTTTTATAAAGTCTGGAAAATTATGGACTGCTGGAAATCAAATGCACTCCGTAAACGGTGATTACATTCAAGAATGTCACGCCTAATAACAGTCCGTTTCGTTAAAACTTGTAACTAAACTGCCTGCGAACTCTTTACTTACTCGTTGTGCGACGTGACAGTAAATAGCTCCTTATAGTTGTTGTACATTGTATGCCTATCCGTTAGTAGACTTTAAGACAGACTTTTGTTTCGTGTTCGTGACAAACCTTCAGTACGATAACAACCGGTCACCTTATGACAGCATAATCAAATTTCGAAACATTGTGTTTGCATAGTAGACAATGGACAATGCATAACACAATACCAGTATTGTCATTCCCCCTGCACTATATACATAAAAAGAAATGAATCCTACACGCGCCCAACTAATTTTCTGCCAACCTTATTTGCTTCTCTGTAAGCTGTGGAAGGAAATAGGACGACTGTTGACCTTACACTCTTTCTACAAACAAAATCCATCTTTATGCATATCGAAGCGGGAATAAATAAACTGTTTTACGTCATCATGGCTTATTAATGCGTACACGAGTACGCGTTATTAAAACATTTTACAATAACATTTATTTATTTTTACATTTCTGCATTCCCGTTACGCATCTGAAACGAAGATGCTAACTTTCACAGATTTAAGCATAATCTCGGACAATCTAATCTCAATACACTTTGTCGAAGAATTCCTAATGGGTTCCGCGGCATGAGTTCGGTAGTTGAGTTGCTGATGCCCCCCAGTAAGATTGATTTTCAACACCGGAGATTATTTCTGTACGTGGCTAATCGGTACAAGAAAGAAAAAAATTGGCCGTGGTGCTGACAGCAGACTTTTCCAATCACGACTTCTGTTCAGACAACCGCTATTGCAGTTTCTCCCAGTTTTTGCACAACTGTACCAAAAAGGCGCAGCCTCATACCCCGAGACACACGGGGTCAAAATTCTTAATCTTAACCGCACTCATTTGAAAAGAACCTCCCTTATGTTGACGGCTTCATATGTCAAATACAAGCAATTGTGGAGAGCTGACGGGAAAGACAAAGACAATGATTAACTACATGCAATGATTCAAACATTTGTCGGGGCTTACTCTTGGGTTATTTAACGATGATTTTAAACTGCAGAAGCTACGTAATTTCTAAAGTTATGGAAATTATACACGATGTAGGTCTACAGAAAATATGGATAGTTGCGGTATTGGCCTGTTTAAGATATTATTAAAATGTGTTTCCGGAACGAATGGAGAGAAGTAGAAATCCCAGTTCTGTGTGATTCGCTGTGCTATACACGGTAATCGTAGAGTGCAGAACATAGCAGGACATAACATGTGCTCTTGCAGGCTCGGGTTTTTAAATTACGTGTCCGACGGTGCGAAAATCATTGCAAGAGGAGGCGTAAGCCGGCCTCTGGAAGAGTCAGTTTTAGAACAGAATGCAGTCTCTTATGGGATTTTATTTTAATGAAACACCGCCACATAATCACGAACCGGTTGTCGACACTGCGCATGTAATAGCTTTTTGCAATAAATAAGTTAGGTAGACGGGTTTATACTTCACTAGCACTGGAAACAAACACGGAGATGTTCCTGACCAAAACCATCTAATTTCTTTGCAGGGGTCTCTTAAGCTTAAAGTAGCGGTCTTCACCTTGATGACACCTCGAATACGGAGTGAATACATTGCAATTAAAGAGTTCATCTGCTGCATGTGCTGACGTCCGAAATCTTGCATTTTGTATTTCGAATTTCATTGGACGGAATAGAACTCCTGCCTTATAGGATCTTGTAAGTTACATTCCCATTACTTTTATTCTAAAAATAACTTATTACATAAAGTTGGAAACTCCGGATTTAAAATATTTTCTAACACGCACATTGGCTATACAGGCTGCAGTATCCCAGCCCCCATTTGCTGGGAGAAATTCGGGGAAACCATAAAAAAAAATCGGTCTTCTTGCAGTCCGAGAATCGAACACGGAGCCACAAGAATACGCAGGGTGATTCTTAGACCATCAGTTGAAATGCTGAGCACAAACTTCAGTTAGGTGCTGGGAGATCTGCCGAACACAGCAAGGCGCATTACATGGTTACGCCAGTCAGCAACTGCTGATGTAATTACGAGTAATAAAACGAAAATCTGCACAAGAAAATTAGCGGGACTTTTCTCTATTCAAATAAAGTAGACTGCTCTGTTAAAGACAACTGGCCTACCAAATTTTACAGTCAATATCTCTATAAAGAACAGTAAAGGTTATACAAAAAATTCCAGGCACAACACAAAGCCGACTTTGTTAATTAATACAACTACAGGGTGATTAAAAAATATGGACTCAATTTCGTACGTCTATATTTCCTGAACTATATATTATATGTGAATGATCTACATAACGTTTGAAAGAAGAAATCCTAACTTTTCAAATATCACTGCTAGAGCGCTCATCTGGTGCACAGCCGTGCAGCAGCGTCAGTTGAGAGCTATGCAGCACAAGAATTTTTGCGTGAATCAGAGGAGAATGTGAGACGAATTCAAGACAGTTTTGAGAGTATCCCACGCAAGTCAACCCGTAGAGTGAGCAGAGAACTTGGAATACCGTAACCAACTGTCTGGCGTGTGTTGAGGCGCCGTTTACTGTTCAATTGAGTCCATTTTTTTAATCACCCTGTATAACCCAACAGACTAATAACTGTTATTGCTATTACGTTATTTTATTTTTTTGTACATAACGTATTATGTAAATACAAATTATGTATGCATTAAATGTCGCATATACCCTCTAGGATCTGCATCGTCACCAAGTCTGCAATTATGCATTAACAAACAGCACTTTGAACACACAAAGTGCAAATAAGCTGGTGTTTCATATTGGAATTTGATATACGCGTAGCTGCAGTTGTCCTTTAGTTACTAATATCAAACCGAACGCTAAGGAGAAGTTCACAAGGCTATCAATTTGTACTTTTTACACTATACAAGAAAACTCTATCAATAAAGTTTCACATTTATCTACGACTGAATAACAGAACCCAGTATTAGGTAATACCAATGTCGCTGTCACTTTGAAAGTTTATGTGCCTACCATGTTCCTATTACTTACTGATTGTAACAAAAAAAAAATATTACGACGTGCGTGTCATCTCTAACGGCGTAACGGTGAAACAAAGTTTTCTGTAAATCTGTTACCTGTTTTAAAAATTTCAATGGAAGGCTCAAGCGAAAAATCACAACATAATAAGCCTACTTCTTTACTGCCGAAAGTATATTGGACTGAGTAAATGCACGTTAAAGGGGCTTGCGACATTACACTGCCGGTCTGACGTCGGTGAGATGTACGTAAGTTTTCTTCAGATTCCTGGCTTCCGTTCCAGGAATCTCACGTAATACGACCATTTCTGTCGGAAAAAAAAATGCTTGAATTATACAAGTTGGGCAGTAAAAGCGCACCTGGTCCATAAATATCCTGTTATTTCAAGTGGCAATCCGTGTTCCTTAAGAAAATGACGCCATGAAACCCTCATGTGGCGGATAAACCTTATATTTTATACATCCTGTGGGTGAGTCATTTCACATGACTCCCCATTCTTGCTGCTATACATTTTGACAACAATTTGGACAAAACCTAATCCACAGTCCCTCGACTTTAATAGGCCAGGTACGAGTCTCTATAATGAATTCCTTCATACTGAATAAATTTTTTTGGTAGCTGTAGACTGGCTTGTAAACACAAAGGCAGGCCTAAATTATTTTCATGTTTTTACCGTGCAATAATTGAATTTTATTAAAATATAACCAACTAATTGCACCAAGGCCTAAATATTGACGTTTGCCTCGTGGGAACATTACATAAAACGGAATAATTTCTTTACAGGCTTTGCACGTGTGAATATTTTCTGTCATTGAATCTAGTATGAATGATAATTGATGTTTACACACACAGCGGGCTAACCCACATTCAAATCATATCTGCGACTTGAATCCTGTGTTACCACCTAAAGACAGAACTGTTACGGTACAGGCGAAATATTATACCACTTGGAGAGATCAATTAATTCAGTTTCAATTTAGCTTTAGATTTGCAGCCTGCTGCATGTTCTGGCAGTAATCATCGCTACGTACCTACGTATCGCAAAATAACGTCCAAGCGAGAAATGTTTTTGCGTGTTAGCTGCTTGTAAAATAATCTCTATTATAAAAGTAGAATGACATTTCTTATGTCACGTACAGGAGTCCGTCAAGTAAACCGTCGAAAATTGATTGGTACAGCCTATGCAAACACACAAACACAAACACAAACACACACACACACACACGGAATAAATTTAAATAAGTCATAACACAACCATTATCTTAGGTATTTTATTTTATTTGGGTAACGACATGTTTCGGCTCCTGTTTTGGGCCATCATCAGGTCACAAGTATGAATTGAAATGAGGAATCTATAAATGTAAGTTATAAAATAATATATATTGATCTAAAAGCAACGAGCTCTCGTTGTCATTCTCACATTTATAATTATTGCTAGTTTTAAAAATTTATAATACCAGTGTTATATAATCGCAGTAAGTATGACTACCAAAATTGGAATGTAGATCCGTACGTTTATAATTGTAGTGCCAAAGTATAAACGTACGGATCTACATCCCAATTTTGGTAGACAAACTTACTGTCCTTATGTAATACTATCAATTTTTTAAACTAGCCATAATTATAAATATGAGAACGACAATGAGAGCTCGTTGAATTTTAGATCAATATATATTATTTTATAACTTACACTGTATAGCTTCCTCAATTAAATTCATACTTGTGACCTGATAATGGCTCAAAATAGGGGCCGAAACATGTCGTCGCCCTAAATAAAACAAAATACTTAAGATACTAGTTGTGTTTGATTTATTTAAGCTTACTCCTTGCTCATATTATACAGAACACAACGGGGATGGCTCACCTAAAGACACACACACACACACAAATATATATATATATATATATATATATATATGGCTTAAAATTTTCTAAGTCCGAAACCGAAAGTCATTAGGAATTTCTTTGCAGGTGTCTGTAGGTCCTCTACCTTTCATTAATTACTTTTTTTTAAAATTATTTTGCCAAGTGTAGGCATACGTAACTTTTCGGTTCGTACATTACTATTTAAATGGCTTGAATTTTGTCGCCCACTAGCTGCATAAAATGGCCACCAAGATCAACATATCTCAAACACTTGGATTGTTATGGGTGTTTGTTAAGGACGGTACCTACGTAATTCTGTTGCCGGCGACATCAGAAGAGCTCACGGCACAGATCACAGAGCCCTGTACAAACAATGGTCACGATATTTCCCAAAAGTGCTGCAGGATATTGCATATTGGTTTGACATAATTCGAGCTATTCCTACAGACATGATTGAAAGTTACCGGGTTTTCAATTGATTTTTCTGTTGTGTTTCTTAATTGTACCTTAAACATAATTCGTTAGATACAAGATTAAAATCATACAGGTCACACACGAACACAGTGTATTATGCTTAAGGAATTTTGGGCTACAGCACCTTTGAAACTTCACGTTAACCTACAAATGCCATCCCGTGAAACGTGTCCATTTATCGGTAGGGTAAAACTAAATGCAGTCCCTTTCCACACCATGAAGGCATACAGGGGGAATGGAGGAACAGCTCTACTCATTCTTATCCACAAGGCAAATTGGATATGAGTGGTTAAATTCACGCCCCGGCCGTTTTACCACTGGGACGGAACCCCGGTACCCATTAAATAGGAGGCTGCGTGGACCCCAGAGTCGCTCTGCACTACATGGAGAAGAGAAAAATCTGTTCCCTATGCCGGGATTCGAAACTCGGATCCTCCATCCCGTTGCCTAGTCACTCTGCCGGGTCTCCTGATAAGTAGAGTAACCAGCATTATCTTAATTAAACACGTCAGTGTATCAGGAACGCCCTCTAATTGTATTGGGGAGACTAATATTTCGAAACCTGTCCAGAACACTGACAGTCTTTCCTAATTCACATCGTTGGAGGTTATACACAACCTCTCCATGCAAATATTAAGACTACCACGACTAGACCACACGCGGTGACTGATGTATCCTTGCCACGTCATCATTTATCACCATCGATGCTACTTTCAGCGTAGCAATACCAAAACCTTCTCTCCCTCCCCCCCCCCCCCCCCCCCCCCCCCCCCCCCCCCCCCACAACCACCACCCCCCCACCCACCACAA
>Ga0131853_10008262_pt1 | contig 18956 bp, 17 predicted proteins | sample TergutLab28metaG_FD_92764 | JGI IMG/M metagenome (GOLD analysis project Ga0131853, IMG submission 92764) | Labiotermes labralis P1 segment gut microbial communities from Petit-Saut dam, French Guiana - Lab288 P1 (version 2) (version 2) | ecosystem: Host-associated > Arthropoda: Insects >...
GGCATATTGGCGAGGTGGCTGAATTTTACAGATGAACCCCGATTCAACGACGGACTGCCAAATATACGGACTTTTTTCCATTCAACGGCTTCCTGCCAGCCATCTCGCGAATATGCTTGTTAGCCGTTCGTACATTTTATTGAGGTCTTGCCCAAAAAATATCCGGGTTGTTTGTCTTATAGTCAATAAATGTTACCCCCATTCTTTCATTAAAAAATTCTTCTTTTTGCGGTGACTGTTCAATCCCGTCTAATGGCAAAAGTTCCACGCAAATAACTTCTCGTCCCCTTTCTAATGTTTCAGCATTATATTCACTTGATAACAGACATTGCAACCTATAGAGATTCTTTGCCATATAATTCTCTAAATAATGCTCCTTTGTTTGCAATTCTTCTCTATTCCAGTTTGCATCAGCATTTAGAATTAGTGGCTTTCCGTTAATAAGTCTTTCTCTTACTTCTTGTATTCCAAGCAGGTTTCCTTTTTCATCCATTACGTATGCAGCAAAAGTTGGGTCTATCCAAATCCATTTCCCCAAATCTCTACTAAATACCATATTAATGACGTGACAATCATCAAAATCAGTTTCTTTTGGCATACAAGTAACATAACGGGACTTTATTCCCATGGATAGATAACATTCGTTAAGTATTATTGCTAACATTCTACAATTTACACCACGATTCTCATTTTTACACACTTGTATTAAATCAAGAGCATTGACTAATTTAGGATTAGAACTACTCCCATCATGTTTTATTAGGTTGTGTATCCAATGCAATAAATTAAAAATCTGCGATAACTCTTTACCTGTTCCAGCGATTGAATCCAATTTTAATTCTTCGCGAACTCTTTTCAGATTTGGGTTATCTTCAGATTGATAAGTAAATTCAGGGATAAAGCGATTGTCGGAATAATTATATTCTTTCGCACCTTTTAGCATTTCCAATCGTGAGGGTTGATACTTGATTTGAGTCCTTGCAGAATCTTTTCCATTCAACAAGATGATAAAATCATACGTGCCTATTTTAGGGTTGATTTTAAATGAAATTGAGTCAATATCTGTGTAAAACGTTACTCTTTTGGCAGAGGTTGTATAGATATCAAGTTCTTCTTCTGGAACAATTCGCCAAACTTTTTCCCTTAAAACATTATCGTCCCTAATGTCAACTAGGGTGGAGTTGGCGTTAATGATTGGTAATCCCTCCCTTGGGGAATCTGAACATTGAATAAGTAATACTGCTACAATAGGTAGAATAATTTTTTTTACTTTCATTTCGGTCATTTTTTAATGTTTTCTATTTTTTCTCGGTATGACGGCTAACTCCTAAATACGCGCAAAAATATAAATTTTTTCGATACCGGCAATAAATTTTTTAAAAATTCATACACAGTTTGTTATTTTGGTTGCTTGGCTGCACATTTTGGATATCTTTTTGTACCTTTGCGGAAATAGATATTAGAAATACGCATGTCATTCAGTCTTCATAACTACCGATTCGCAGTGGGCGAACACCACAACAGGAGCGTCATTTTTGTTCACTTTCCTTATCATCCGTTGTGGAAGGATGAGTTGAGGCAGAAATTTTCTATTGCCAAGTGGAGCGTGTCTAAAAAATGTTGGTATCTACCTGATACTAATTCTATACGAGGCGAAATTGGCATGAAGCCCAAGACAGGGGCGGGGAAGGGCGTAATGAGTCAAATACGGCCTGTAAATCAGGCTGCGCTTACACGGATGCACGAATTGCTGTTGCTCAAGGCTTATAGTCCCAACACCATCAGAACTTACTGTATTGAGTTTTCGCAATTGCTTTATTTGCTTAAAGATGTGCCTGTGGATTCATTGACACCGGAACGTATACGCTCCTACCTTTTGTACTGTACGACCAAGCTGAAACTTTCCGAAAACGTCATCCACAGCCGTATGAATGCCATCAAGTTTTACTTTGAACAGGTGTTGCGCCAAGACAAGGTTTTCTTTGAAGAAATTCCCCGTCCCAAAAAGAAATCGCCTCTACCCAAGGTGATGAGTAAAAGCGATATCGCCAAAATTTTTGCCAAGGTGGACAACCTCAAGCATTTGGTGATGCTCAAGCTGTGCTATGGAATGGGCTTGCGCGTGGGCGAGGTGGTAAGTTTGAAAGTTACCGACGTGGACAGCCAACGGATGGTCGTACACATCGAAGCGGCAAAAGGCAAAAGGGACCGCTGCGTATCCCTGCCTTCGTCCATACTCGACGAGCTGCGGGACTACTACCGCGCCTATCGTCCAAAGAAATATCTATTTGAAGGACAGGGAGGCGGACAATACGCCATCCGCAGCGTACAGGCCGTGTTCAAAAACGCCATGCGAAAAGCCAGAATCAACAAAACGGTGGGTATCCACGGATTACGACACAGCTACGCCACGCATTTAGTGGAATGTGGAACCGATATGTCCTTTGTCCAAAAGCTATTAGGGCATAGCGACATCAAAACTACGGCCATTTACGCCAAGGTGAGCAACCGCCAATTGGGCAACGTCAGAAGCCCATTGGATGATTTGTAACACTCTTAATAGTCTAATCCCCAGTCAATCCCTTTTCTGGTAGCGGGAACGCCTTCTCTAATCCACACCGGAGCAGGCGCGCCTTTAAGGTAGTGGTCAAAGAATTGGGACAGACGAATACTCAAGTCTTTGCGGTTGCGGCGTTCCACCAAGTTGTGGGCCTCGCCGTTGTACTGGAGCATCCATACCGGTTTGTCTAAACGGCGCATAGCGGTGAAAAGCTCGATGCCTTGGTGCCACGGAACGGCTCCGTCGTCATCGTTGTGCATAATCAGCAGCGGGGTCGTTATGTTTTGCACATAGAACAGCGGGGAGTTTTCGATGTAAAGGTCATGTCCGTCCCAAAGGTTTTTTCCAAGTCGGCTTTGTGTCTTTTCGTACTGGAACTGACGCACCATACCGGACGCAAATCTGATGCCTCCGTAGGCGCTGGTCATGTTGGCCACGGGGGCTCCCGCACCGGCGGCTTTAAAGCGGTTGGTTTGGGTAATCATGTAGGCCACTTGATATCCGCCCCAGCTTTGCCCTTGAATCGCCATGTTTTTCTCGTCTACCCAAGGATTCTTGCAGAGCAGGTCTACGCCCGGCATGATGCAGTTCATGGCGCTTTGCCCGGGATATCCTATGGTATAGTGGATATCGGGGGTAAATACCAAATAACCGTTGCTTACAAAATAGCTGATATTGATGGTAGATGCGCTTGGCGCAGGCGCTCTGTAGGAATATAATCCGTCCGACACCCTTTCGTAGAAATAAAGAATCATGGGATATTTCTTGTTGGGGTCAAAGTCTTCGGGTTTGTAGAGGATGCCGGCGCAGGGAATGCCGTTGGCGCTGGTCCAGCGCACCAATTCGGGAACTCCCCAAATATAGTCTTTTTGCTGGGGATTGATATCGCTCAATCGGGTTTGGGTCCTAAACTGGTCCCGGGTCATCCAAAGGTTGGGCGATTCGCCAAAGTTGCTCCGAGCATAGGTAAATACCCTTCCGTCCTTGGAGCGTTGCAGCTGCTGGAAAGTATATGTATCCATGATGAGTTTTTGCATTTGGGCCTGCCTCCTGCTTTGGTCTTTAAAATAGAATCCGCCTAACTTGTTTACATTGTCGAATGCGGTAAAATAGAGCGTCTCTCTGGCGCTGATAGGCTCCGGCGCACCTAAGCCGCGACCGGCCCCCGCGCCGGCTCCCGCACCCGCAGGGGGAGTATCGCCGGTCAACCTCAAGATACGGAAGGTATAATCCTGCTTCCGGCCCAAGCCGTCTGTAAGCGCTACGGGCGCCTTGACTCCGGCGGGGTCCACTTCCCAAATGTCGTACCTGTCGTACACCAAGAAGGCAGCATCGGCCTCGCGCCAGCCGGCGTTGCCGTAGGCATTGGGCAGAGAGGGCGAATCGTGCAATTCATTCCAAAAGGCGACTCCAATGCCGTCTGTAAGGTTACGTATGTTGCCCGTAGCTACTTCATAGGAGAACCAAGCTTTTGCGTTTCTGTTGTACCAGTTCAAATATTTGCCTTGGGGGGAAACGCTGTAGCTGCCGATGGTTTCGCCGGTAACTACCTTTTTGGCGCTTCCATTCGCTACCGAAATAATATACAAATCGTTGGGAGCATCGGAATTCCATTGACTCTCTATCCGGTAGGGCCTGTCTCCGGCCGCATACGCCCAGTCGGAGTTCCAATCATTGGGCACGGTTACGTTTGGATAATCAAGGGTAGCTAACTGCACCAATCCGTTTTGGGGCTGATTGATTTGGATGTATGCCAAAAAGTTTGCCCGCTGCTCTTGCTGCAACCGGATAAGCTGCATCGGCTGTACATAATCGTCCAAATAGTGCCAAATATCTAACCTTGCCGTCTCAAAATCAACTAAGGTGGTATCTTTTTCTAATGGTTTGGGGGCGATGCCAAAAAACAGACGGGTTCCTGCCTGATTGAGGGCCAACGTGCGGTTTTGACTAATCATCCAATCTTTGGGAAGTCCCTTAGTGTTGGCATCGGCCATCAAACGCGCTTGGGTGTCGCCTTTCTTAAAGAAGTAAATGTTGATGAACTTCTCGGCAGCCTTGGTGGTGTCGGTGTTGGCATAGAAAGCAAAGAATTGCTCGTCCTTATCGGAGGCGGGCAAAAAGAAACGGGATTTGCGGGGACCGGTCATCAGTGCCTGTTCTTTTTTGGCCACCACATCGTAGAGGTACAGTCCGTCTTGCGTATCGGAATCGTCCCGACTGTTGAGCTTGCGCGTAATAAAAAGCTGGGTGCCACCCTTGTTAAAGCTGTACTCGGCAACATGTTTTAGGGTGTCTACCTTACCCGTGGCAAAATAGTAGAGCATCAAGTCCGTGCCCTCTCCCCGCTCTCTGCGGGGCGCCCTTGCCCTGTTGGCCGTGTCGGCAGGAGGTTCTGTTTTAAAGGCTACGGCTATACTCCCTTCGTCGGCGGTCTTAAAGGAGGCGATATGCGCAAACTTCCTAAAATCAGACCTTCCCAGCGTCCAAATGCACAAGGTGTCTTTAGGCATCTCCTCGGCCCTTTTCCTTTGGATTCTGGCTTGACGGGTCTCTTCAAAGAAAGGAGCGATGGCGCATACTCCGTATTTGCTGTCAAAAGAAGTAGTGGGCGTTTTGCCACGGTCAATAGTAATGGATTTTCCATCAAGCAGATTGCTTTCCATCAAACAGCCGTCTGCGGCCTGTGCCGACACGACATAAAGGCTAAATCTGCCGTCTTGACTCATGGTGGCAGTGCCCACCGACTTCCAAGTATCGTAGACCGAATGGTCTAACGGTTTTTTCTGTGCCGATAACGAACACGTTACAAGCAAGATTGTTACAAAAGTAAGGAATTGTTTTGTCATAGTTGTTTAGGGGTTAAGTTTCAAGTAAAGCATTTAGACGTCATTTTGGGGCAAGGGTTTAAAAGCATTTTTGATTTCTGCTCTTGGTCTTATTTGCCATCTTTTTTGCTATCTTTGCGCCTTAAATCAGAAGCTAAACAATAATAATATGATTTATTCACATGAAGTACAGCACATGTGTGTTGTGAAAAGATGCCCCGACCATGGGGCTGCCCCCATCCCTCAAGAAGGTAAATGGGTACAGGCAAAAGAAATCGCCGACATCTCCGGCCTTACCCACGGAGTAGGCTGGTGCGCTCCCCAGCAGGGCGCCTGCAAGTTAACTTTAAATGTTAAAAACGGAATCATCGAGGAGGCCTTAATCGAAGTATTAGGCTGTTCGGGCATGACCCATTCGGCGGCCATGGCTGCCGAAATTATTACCGGCAAGACCATTTTGGAGGCCCTTAATACCGACTTGGTCTGCGACGCCATCAACGTGGCCATGCGCGAACTGTTTTTACAGATTGCCTACGGACGGACGCAATCGTCATTCTCAGAAGGAGGCTTGCCCATTGGCGCCGGTCTGGAAGACTTGGGCAAAGGTTTGAGAAGCCAGCTTGGAACCATGTACGGCACCAAAGTCAAGGGTGTGCGTTATTTAGAAATGGCCGAAGGCTACTGCTCCCGCATGGCTTTAGACGAGCAGGGAGAAGTAATCGGATATGAATTTATCCACTTAGGCAAGTTTATGGATATGGTAAAGAAAGGAGAAGACGCCAATGCCGCCCTTAAAAAGGCCACCGGTACCTACGGCCGCTTTGCCGACGCCAAAAGCTATATAGACCCGCGACATCAATAACAATCCAAACACATCAACATTTATGACACTATTTGAAAGCTACGAGCGCCGGATTGAGCAAATCAACGCCACGCTCCATCAATACGGAATCAAAGATATAGACGAGGCCAAGGCCATTTGCGCCGCCAAAGGTCTCGACCCCTACAAAATATGTAAAGAAATACAATCCATTGCCTTTGAAAACGCCGCATGGGCCTATGTGGTCGGAGCGGCCATTGCCATCAAAAAAGGCTGCACCAAGGCTGCAGAAGCCGCAGAAGCCATAGGAATCGGACTCCAGTCCTTTTGTATTCCCGGCTCCGTTGCCTCCGACCGCAAAGTGGGCATCGGACACGGAAACTTGGCGGCCATGCTCTTGCGCGAAGACACCCGCTGTTTTGCCTTCTTGGCCGGACATGAATCCTTTGCCGCCGCAGAAGGGGCCATCGGCATCGCCAAATCGGCCAACAGGGTCAGAAAAGAGCCTTTGCGCGTCATTTTAAATGGTCTGGGCAAAGACGCCGCCATGATTATTTCAAGGATTAACGGCTTTACCTACGTCCACACACAGTTTGACTACGGCACGGGCAAGCTAAAGATTGTACAAGAGACCCCCTACTCTATGGGCGACCGCGCCAAAGTGCGCTGCTACGGCGCCGACGATGTACGCGAAGGCGTAGCTGTCATGCACTTAGAAGGAGTAGACGTGTCCATTACCGGCAACTCTACCAACCCCACCCGCTTCCAGCATCCCGTAGCCGGCACCTATAAGAAAGAGTGCATGGAGCAGGGCAAAAAGTATTTTTCGGTAGCCTCAGGCGGAGGCACGGGCCGCACCCTCCATCCCGACAATATGGCCGCCGGCCCCGCTTCCTACGGCATGACCGACACCATGGGCCGGATGCACAGCGACGCTCAGTTTGCCGGCTCCTCCTCTGTACCCGCCCACGTAGAAATGATGGGCTTTTTGGGTATGGGCAACAATCCGATGGTTGGCGCCACGGTAGCCGTGGCCGTAGCTATAGAGGAAGCCTCCCGCTAATCCAATCGTCCACCGTTTTGGGAAGGTATTCCTGCTCCAAAAGGTGAATCTTTTGCGCCAAACTATCGGGGGTTTCCCCAACATCCACGCGGCAGCGGACTTGAAAAAGGACGCTGCCGTGGTCGTATTGTTCGTCCACCACGTGTATGGTAATGCCCGATTCCTTTTCTCCATGCGCGATTACCGCCCGATGCACGTGGATGCCGTACATCCCCTTACCTCCGTAAGCCGGCAGCAGGGCGGGATGGATATTTACCACCCTGTTTGGGTATGCTTCAACTATATACGGAGGAATGAGCCACAGAAATCCGGCCAGCACAATATAGTCGATGCGGTAATCCGACAGCGCCTGTAACAGGGACGATGGGTGGTTGTAAAACGCATCATGGTCTGTAATAAAGCAAGATACATTCATCCGGCCGGCCCGTTCCAACACATAAGCGTCCGGACGGTTGGCCACGACCAAGCCTATTCTGATTTGTTTCTCGGGATGGGAAACATTAAAATACCGCATCAGATTTTCTGCATTACTGCCTGAGCCGGAGGCAAACACCGCTATATTTTTCATGGAACAAAGGTAGAGATTCGCTCGGTAGCCGCCAAGAAAATTTCGCCAATCCAAAAAAAAGTGTTTCCTTTGCAGCTCCATATTGGAAAAAAAATAATTAAATTATTCACTAACATCTTTAACATCATGGCAGATATTAATTCAAGAGTGAAGGCCATTATCGTAGACAAGTTAGGGGTTGACGAGAACGAAGTCACCCCCACTGCAAGTTTTACCAACGATTTGGGCGCCGATTCTTTAGACACCGTAGAGTTGATTATGGAGTTTGAAAAAGAATTCGGAATCACTATTCCCGACGACGCCGCAGAGAAGATTTCTACTGTTGGCGACGCGATTGCGTATGTAGAACAACACGCAAAATAAATGCTTGATTCCCTACGGTAAATGAAGTTGTTATGCAGTTAAGAAGAGTTGTCATTACAGGAATTGGGACCATCAACCCCTTAGGCCATAGTATAGATGAGTATTTTACCAATCTGATTAATGGCGTAAGTGGTGCCGGGCCCATTACACGGTTTGACTCCGCGCTGTTTAAAACGAATTTTGCTTGCGAGGTAAAGAATTACGACCCCTCGCAGTTTGGAATTGACCGGAAAGAGGAACGAAAGTTGGACCTCTTCACCCAGTTCGCGCTTATTTCCGCAGCTCAAGCTGTAGAAGATTCTTTGCTGGACGTGTCTCAAGAAGACGTGGACCGGATTGGCGTAATCTGGGGAACGGGAATCGGGGGGATTGATACATTGTTCCAAGAGATTAAGGGCTATGTCGCAGGAGGAGGAAATCCGCGGTTTAGCCCTTATCTTATTCCCAAAATGATTCCCGATATTGCGGCGGGATTGATTTCGATGAAGTACGGGTTTCGCGGCCCCAATTTTGCAACTGTATCTGCCTGTGCGTCTTCTACAAACGCCATGGCCGATGCCTTTAATTATATTCGATTCGGTAAAGCGGATATCATTGTCACCGGAGGCTCGGAGGCGGGCATTACCCCTCCCAGCGTGGGCGGGTTTAATTCTTCTCATGCCCTCTCTACCAGAAACGACGATATCCTGCGGGCTTCGCGTCCTTTTGATAAAACCCGAGACGGTTTTGTTATGGGCGAAGGCGGCTCTGCCCTTGTTTTTGAGGAGTATGAACATGCAGTAGCCCGCGGGGCAAAAATTTATGCCGAAGTCGGAGGTTGTGGCATGAGCGCAGACGCTTACCACATTACCGCCTCGCATCCGGAGGGCGCAGGCGCCATTCTTGCCATGCGGACGGCATTAGAGGATGCCGGAGTGCATCCCGGCGAGGTGGATTACTTGAATGTACACGGCACCTCCACGCCGGTAGGAGACCCTGCCGAGCTGATTGCGGTAAAAAAAGTGTTTGGCGACGACGTGTACAAGCTGAACATCAGTGCAACCAAGTCCATGACCGGCCATCTGTTGGGCGCGGCCGGCTCTTTAGAAGCCTTGGCCTGCATATGCGCCATGCAGCGGGAGATGATTCCTCCCACCATCAATTTTGAACACGAAGACCCGGAGATTGATTACACGCTCAATCTAACCTTTAACAAGGCTCAAGCACGAAAAATTCGGGTAGCCATGAGCAATAATTTTGGATTTGGAGGGCATAACGCCACCATTATTTTGAAGGCGCTTTAAATGACGGAGGTATGCGACGCCTGCGTGTGCCCAAAGTGCGGTCTATTAAGTCAACGACCCGGGAACAGGCCCTGCTGAAGCGGCTCAAGAAGTGCTTGGGCTATACCCCTCGGAATGTATCGTTATATACTTTATCCTTAGTACATAAATCGGCAGTAAAAGAATACCGCGCCTGCAACGAGCGCTTGGAGTTTTTGGGCGATGCCATCCTCAACTCTGTGGTCAGCGAGGTGCTTTATTTTCAATACCCCAACCACGACGAAGGCTTTCTAACCCAAATGCGTTCCAAGGTGGTAAATCGGGCGTCCTTAAATGCTTTAGCCCAAAAAACCGGACTGTGCGCTTGGGTACAAATCCGCGCTCCCCAAAAGGCGGGAAATAACCGCAATGTTTTGGGCGACATGCTCGAAGCCTTAGTCGGAGCTATTTATTTAGACCGAGGTTACGCCACCTGTCGCAAGGTAATCATCAATAAACTGCTCTCGTCCGTAAACTGGGAAGAATTGGCATTTACCGAAACCGACTACAAAAGCCGCGTCATCGAGCGTTGCCAGCGACTGCGCCTGTCTGTGGCCTTCCAGACCAAACAGGTTTTGGAAGAACACAGCGGAAACCCCAAATTTGTTTCCCAATTACTGATTGATACAACCACCACGGGCAGCGGACAGGGAGCTTCTAAGAAAGAAGCCGAACAAGCTGCCGCCCAACAGGCTTGGAACACCGTCATTATGGAGATGCCTCAGTCGGATATTTTTTGTTCCAAGCCATAATGCCCCCCTTGAGGTGGTACACCTGCAAAAATCCCTTTTGTATCAGCAAAGCTGTGGTTGACTTGGAAGTACGCCCCAGTTTGCAATACACCAATACCGCATCGGTGGCGGCGGCGCGGCTTTGAATCGCCTGTACAAACAAGTAATCGGCGGGGTCTACGTGTATCGCCCCCTCAATATGCCCCATTTCATGGTCTTCTGCAGCACGAATATCAATAATCAAAGGATTTGTGGTTTGCTCCATCAAGCTCTTAAATTCGGCCGGTTTTAGCGCCTTGGCTTTTACTTTTTGGGCCTGTACGGGCAAGGCGCAGAGCATACAACCCAAAGCAACCGTAATGGTTTTTGTACTCAGAAAGTTCATCTTGACTTTTTTTGCAAAGTTACACATATCGGGGGATTTGACTACCTTCGCAATCATAAAAATCTTTTTTACACCCACACGATATGTTAAAGACCATTGCATTGATTCCGGCCCGTTATGCCGCCACCCGTTTCCCGGGAAAACTGATGAGCCGGCTGGGAGGAAAAACCGTTATCCGGCGCAGCTACGAATCGGCCGTAGCCACACAACTTTTTGAAGACGTGATTGTTGTAACAGATAGCGACATCATATTCAAGGAAATTACCGCCTGCGGAGGCAAGGCCATGATGAGCCTCAAAGAACACGACTGCGGCAGCGACCGTATTGCCGAGGCGGCAGAGCGGCTTTCTAAGGTAGATATTGTGGTAAATGTGCAGGGAGACGAACCTTTTGTGCAAAGAGGGGCCTTGGAAAAATTGTTGGCCGTTTTTTCGGAGTCCGGAGGCCAATCCATAGACTTGGCTTCGCTGATGCACCGGATAGATAATCCCGAGCAAATAGACAATCCCAATTGTGTTAAAGTAGTAGTTGATATAGACCGCAAAGCTTTGCTGTTTTCCCGCTCGCGCATCCCATTTTCACGCGATTTTCAAGATGCCATATATTATAGGCACATCGGAGTTTACGCATTTCGACTTCAATCTTTACTTGAATTTTACCACAGCCCCATGACTCCCCTCGAAAAAGCCGAGCGAATCGAGTGTCTTCGCTACTTGGAGATGGGTAAAAACATAAAAATGGTAGAAGTTTCCCACATGGGAACAGGTATAGACACTCCCCAAGACCTAATTGATGCAGAACGCTATTTAGCAACACTTTAGAACGAAATATACCGGCTTTTTGGGGCCTAAAAAAAGTATTTCTTCATCCAAATACAGGTTAATCTGTATATAGCACATAGTTAGCTACGTATATCTTTAGTAAATATTTTGATATCACCATATAATGTCTTTGTATATGAAATATTAGTTAAATAATGCTAAAGAATCAAAAGAATTTATATCTTTGCAGCTCCAAACAGGCTTGGGAGCAAAAACGCAGGGCGAAAAGCGCAAAAAAAGTATCTGTCCACGAATTTTTGGGGCGATTAAATCCCAAAATTTTAGTTATTTTTTGGATTGTTATCTAAATTTTTTCGATAAATTTTTTGACTATAATCCAAAAATTTTATTATATTTGCCAAAAAAATATGGTACAAAGAGCTATCGAAACGATTATTAACAGACAGTTTTTCAAGGGGAAAGCTATTGTTATTACCGGACCGCGGCAATCGGGTAAAACCACCCTGCTTAAACAGATTGCTTCCAAGTCGGAATTTCCGGCCTTGGTTCTTGCTTGCGACGAGCCCGAAGTCCGTTCCATTTTGGCAAATTCCAACCTCCAACGGTTGCGCAGCTTGGTGGGTAGGCATAAGCTGGTGCTGATTGACGAAGCGCAAAGGGTAAAAAATATCGGCTTGACCTTAAAACTTATGGTGGATTTGATGCCTGATATTCAGCTTCTTATTACAGGCTCCTCTTCATTGGACTTGGCCGGTAAAATCAGCGAACCCCTTACCGGACGCATGTTTGAATACCACCTCTATCCTTTTTCGTCTCAAGAGTTGGCCCTGTCTGTCAACAGGCTGGCCGAACAGCAGTCGTTGGAAAAACGCCTAATCTATGGCTCTTATCCTCAAGTTATTATGCTTTCCGGACAGGAAAAATCGTGTTTGCTGCACCTCACGGGCAACCGTTTGTACAACGACGTGCTGGCCTATAGCGACATACGCAAACCTGCCCAGTTAGAAAGCCTACTGATTAGCTTGGCCCTACAGGTGGGGAACGAGGTTTCTTACCATCAATTGGCCCAAACCATTCAAGCCGACAGCAAAACGGTGGAGCGCTACATCCATCTGCTGGAACAAAGTTTTATTGTATTCAAACTGAGCGCTTTTAGCCGCAGCCTCCCCAACGAAATCAAGAAAGGAAAAAAGGTATATTTCTACGATAACGGCATCCGCAACGCCATTTTGCAAAACTTTTCTCCTTTGAATCTACGTCAAGATGCAAGCGCCTTGTGGGAAAACTATGTGGTCAGCGAGCGTCAAAAAGCCAATCATTACCAAAGGCATTTTGCCAACAGTTTCTTTTGGAGGACTTTTCAACGCCAAAAAATTGACCTTATAGAAGAAACAGACGGGACGCTCATAGCCTACGCCCTCAGATGGCGCCAACAGAGCCAAGCCAAACTGCCCGCCACCTTCATCGCCGCCTACCCCGACCACGAATTTCACATCATAGACCGAACCAACTACTTAGACTTTCTCATGTAGCCGACTGTGGTTCAATAGAGATAGATTTTACCGGTTCTCACAACAGCCGAAGGAGTAGGCGGAGTATAAAATGTGCGCCCACTACGCCGTGGTCTCCCGGGTAGCCGATAAGCGAAATATTTCCGCCCGCTTTGCGCAATTTTTTTAAGGCCGCTTGGGCGCACTCATGAGGAACGTAGCTGTCTACATTTGCGTGAGACAAATAGATGGGCGCTTTGGGCTTCCAGCCTTCCGATACGGAATTGAGTACGAGGTAAGGATAGAGTTTTTGAAACTCTTCGTTTTGCTGGTCAAAGGGTTTAAAGAAGTCTTCGTGCATATAGCCTCGGATATTTGTTCCAAGTTTTTCTATTTTGTCGGAACTGTACCCGCCGTTGTACCAACTGTCGCTATGTAAGGGCGGGTCAATAATAAAGATTTTTGAAAAATCTAATTGAAGGTCATAATAATGGTCAAAAGCAAAAATGGCGTGTGGGATGGCGGCAAAATCAGTGAATCCGGTTTGGGCAAAAGCAGCGAAGGCAGCAGGTAGGTCATACGCGCCGCCTCCGGCGTAGACTTCTTTGATTTTTACCGTATTGGAATGATGGGTTTCGTAATACTTTTGGACGGCCAAAGCAGCAGACCCTCCCAAAGAGTAGCCCGCAATTGTCGTTTCTGCGGGGAATCGGTATCGAAACCGGTCCCAAAGATACTGGGCGGCGGCCCGACGCATGTCATAGGCAACCCTGCCGGTATTGTCCGCCATGAGAAAAGGCGGCTTCATCCCTTTATTTACCCCAAAACCAAGCAGGTCGGGAATAATAACGGTATACGCTTGCAAAATCGGCAGACCTTCTTGCACATACATATCCTCGCTGATTGCATTCTTCTCTAAACGCGCAAAGGGAAGCACGTCAATCACGCCTTTGCTTTTTCTGTTTAGGGGGTGGAAAACCACTCCGGAGGCTTGAACCGGATTTCCAAAGGGGTCCACTGTGGTGTATTCCAAAGCCGCAACGCTAAAAGTCAGCTTTTTATCCACAAAGAAAAGAAGACCGCCATAATCCTCCAACATAGGCTCAAATTTTGCGAGCGAAGAAAAATCGGCCGATTCGTATCGGATTACCCGATAGTCCAAGGATTCCATCTGGTCCATGGGCGTACAACAAGCCATGAGGACACCGAGCAATAGAAAGTGAAAATGATGTTTCATAATATGTTACAAAGGAATGGGTGTATTATTTTCTCTTATATACGCCAAAGTGGAAGATTGAATTGGTGATGCAATCGGCCATCCAAAAGGGAAGCATATTGTGTTTTTCCATGTCGGTGCCGCTGTCGTTTATTTTGAACCAGCGGTGGGTAACAATTTCGGGAGTACCCATACGAACCTCCTTGCCAAAAAGTTTGAAAATAGTGTCCCACTTCCAGTACCGTTCGCGAGAGCCGTATGCGTGTAAATAATGGCTAAATCCACTATTGAGCAGGATTACAGAGAGTTTACGTGTACGGATGTGGTGATGCGAAAAGCAGATTGGAAGAATACTGATGGTGTACTCGTTGTTGGAGACCCGCTCCAGCGAATGGGTGAGGTTGATGGGGAGCGCTGCGCCCCAAGTGGGAACTAATGGGATACGATAGGCAAAGTAGTGCCACCAATTGTCGCAAATATCGGCGTACAATCCGTTGTCAGTTAAGGCGCTTCGAGCCTCTATCCACTTGCGGTCTACTATGTTGGCTATTCCGTCTCCGTCGTCGCCATTCATATCTTTGTAAAAATAAACGGCGCGGTCGTCCCAGTAAAATCGTCCGTCAACGCCCTCTTCCATAAAATTTTCATCTCCATAGATAGGCAGGTACATGCCTTTGTAAGAATCATATAAGCCCCTGTACATATTGGCTAAAGCGCTTGGGCCGCAACCGCCCGTCCAACGTGTCTTTTGCATGGCCTCGGTATCGTACTGTTCCAGCACAAATTCATCAACGCGGACGGTAGTTGCTTTGGTTTGTACCCAACCTTTCTTTTCCAAAGCAATCAAATCGTCTTCTATGAGCGCCACCAATTCCCAATACATGTTGGCTGCCTGTTGTTCTGCTTGTAGGGCTTCTGCAATGGCCGCTCTTTGGGCCGGAAAATCGTCAATGCCCAAGGCGGCAAAATAATCGGCGTCCATAGCGTCTATTTGAGCCATGTGGTCAAGTTGGTGCTGTACGGGAGGAACCTCCGGCCTTTCCCAATGGTTATCATTCATGAGCAAGACAGGCGTACTGCCGCTGCGGGTGGGCAGGCCGTAATACAGTTGGGTGGGATAGCGCAGGGCATAAGTTTGAAGTCCCATAGATTTGACTTGGGGCGCATAATCCCGAATGTAGGGCAACATGAACGCCAGCACTGCGGGCTGATCTTTTCGGGCATAGGTACATACGGTGGCATAGGGCTTGCCGTCCCCGTCGGTAATCACAAACTCGTAATAGCGTGGAGTCGCGTCAAAATCATAGAGGACTACCGGTCGTTCCGAGAAAGCAGAGGAACCGTATTCCAACTCCAACATGGCCAACATTCTGGCGGTACGGTAATAAACAACATTGGGGTCGCCCTGCCAGACATCCAATTCGGCTTGAGAGGCAAAGGGAATGTGGTGCATTTGAACCGGAACAGGGACCTCCGGCCGGAGTTGAGAAAGAATCGGGTCGGCGGTTTTGCTGCAAGCCGACATTATTAATGCGCAGACACATAGAGCGATGGCACAGACAGGCATTTTTTTGTTCATGGGGGTGAGGCTTTAAAATATTTCCGTAAAAATAGGATTTTTTTAGATTTCTATGTATGTTTGCATCGGTAAATATACTGCGGGAATCCGAAAACGGTTTAGAGTAGGAGCAACCATAAAAATTTTAACGTTATGATGTGGTGGGACTTTCTCATCTATGCATTTGCAGGAATAGGACTTTTGGGCGTACTGCCTGAGTTGTTTTTTTACCTCATTGCCTTGATATTTTCTTGGATTTTTTAATCACTTATTTACACTAACTTATGCAATATCTTATTTGGATTTTGGCCGCTCTTGGATTGATTGGCACTGTCTACTACATAGTAACCTACATACTGAGCATATTATAGCTCGTTGGGCGTAAATACGGGTTTTCGCCCCTTAAAGTGGACAAGGTAGCTAAACCCGCATTGTTTGAGTTTGGCGGCGTAACGGGCAAAGTCGCAGCCGAGTCTTTGGGTGTCGTGTGCGTCTGAGCCCAGCGTAACCATGTCGCCCCCCATTTCTCTAAAGCGTTTAAACACATCGGAATCAAACTGGGGCGCCTGTCCGTCTCGGGCTACAAAAGAGCGGGTGTTTAACTCCAAGGCTTTTCCGTTTTCTATCATCAGTTGAAACAGCGTGTCGAACTGGTCTGGAAAAGAACGGTACCTTAGCGTTTTTTGGGGATAAGGACTGTAGCGGGAGATATAGTCGTAATGCCCCAAAACATCGAAGTCTTTAAACTGCCTGATGCAATCTATATAGTATTCCAAATATTCGCGGTAAGCCTCCTGCAGACTTTTGTTCCTGTAAAAATCGCCGTAATAAGGGTCTGTACGGTTGACTATATGGACGGACCCGATTACAATATCAAAGCGATGGGATGCGATTAATTGTTTAACTTCTTCTATATAATGAGTTTGCAGGCCCACTTCTATGCCTTTGTAAAGGTTGAGCCTCCCTTGGTATTTGGGGATGTTTTCCTCGATAAGGGCTTGTTGGGCGTGAATATCAAGGCTATCTCCTACCGTTCCCTCGGGAACGCCTATATCTATGTGGTCGGTAAAGGAAATGCCGGCCAAACCAGCCACTATGGCCGCATGGGCAGCTTGGGAGATGGAAACAACACTGTCTCGGGAAAAAGTGCTGTGGGTGTGGGTGTCGGTAAACCTCATAAAAAGCGAAGAATAGATCGTATGAAATACAGGTAACCAACGGTATAATGGTCTCCCGGATAGCTGACAAGCGAGATATTCGCGCCTGCTTTACGTAATTTCCTCAAGGCCACCTCTGCATTGGCGAAGGGAACAATTACGTCTGATTTTGAGTGATATAAATAGATGGGCGCCTTGGGACGCCAGCCTTCCGATACCGAATTTAATGGAAGCAACGGATGGAGTTTTTTCAGCATGTCATTTTGCTGATCCATCGGCTTAAAAAAATCCTCGTGCATATAACTATGAAGATTGTAACCAAGCAAATCTTTCAATATTGCTGCATCGTATTCTCCATGAAGCCAAGTACGGTAGTTGTCGTTTTCGAGTAGATCTCCTGAAAAAATGTATGAAAAATCAAGTTCGAGTTTATAATAGTGGTCAAAAGCAAGAATGGTATGTGGAATGGCCGGATATTCCGAAACTCCGGCTTGCGCATATGCGGCAAAGGCTGCCGGCAAGTCATAAGCGCCGCCCCCTGCATGTACTTCCTTTACTTTCACCGAATGGGGATGATGCGCTTCGTAATACTTTTGGGCAGCTAAAGCGGCTGACCCCCCTAAAGAATAACCTAAAATCGTTGTCTTTTGAGGGAGTTCATACCTAAATTCGTCCCAAAGATACTGAGCAGCGGCGCGGCGCATGTCGTAAGCCACCCTGCCCGTGTTTTCAACCATCAGAAACGGCACTATTTTGTCTTTACTTGCTCCGGAGCCAATAAGGTCGGGAACAATAACGGTATATCCCAACAAGGCCAACATGCCCTCTGCCGCGTACAGTTCTTCACTGGTGCCTCCGTCTCTATTTAAGTGAGCCATAGGCAGGAAGTCAATCACGCCTTTGCTCTTTTTATTGATGGGGTGATATACTAATCCCGAAGCCGTAACATGTTCTCCATCGGGGCACACTGTAGGATAAGAGATGGCGGCAACGCGAAAAATCAGTTTTTTATCTAAGACAAGCGAGAAGATGGTTTCAAAGTTCTCCATCATGGGGTCAAACTTTGTGAGCGAAGAGAAGTCTGCCGTTTCCCAATGGGTTACAGAATAGTCAATGGACTCCATGTGGAACATGTCCATGGGCGTGCAGCAGGCAAGGATGCCGCCGAGCAGTAGAAAATAGTAGGTACGTGTCATTAAATTTATATAAAGCTGAGGATAAGACGTAAAAAATAGAGAATACCCACAGAAACATGATTTCCGGGGTAAATCATAAACGAGATATTTGCTCCTGCCTTGCGTAACTTTTTTACTGCGGTCTCTGTACATTCTACGGGCACACAGGCGTCGAGTCTGGCGTGAATCATATTGATGGGCGCTTTGGGGCGCCAACCTTCCGATATCGAATTTTCCATGAAGGCTTGATGGAGTTTTTCAAATTCCGTGCCCTTTTGTTCCTCCATAGATTTAAAAAAATCAGGATGCATGTAGTTCCTAACTTCGCGGCCAAGCTCATAGGTTAATCCCGGCGCGCTCAATCTATGGGGGCCAAACAACCAATCTTCCTTTAAATGGCCATTCTTACTTATCAAGTTACCTGTAAAGATTTTAGTAAAATCTAAATTAAGGTTATAGTAGTGATTCAAGCCGTAAATCGCGCTTGGGATGGCCACAAATTCAGAAATTCCGGATTTAGCAAAAGCCTCAAAGGCAACCGGCAGGTCATATACGCCGCTGCCCGTAAATACCTCTTTTACTTTTATAGTATTGGCATGATGCTTTTCGTAGTATTTTTGGGTAGCCAATGCGGCAGCTCCCCCCAGAGAGTAACCCATAATTCTGGTCTCGACAGGAAAGGTATATCTGTATTTGTCCCAAAGGTATTTTGCAGCAGCGCGGCGCATGTCGTAGGCCACCCTGCCCGTATTCTCCACCATCAAAAACGGCATTGGGAGATGATCACTGCTGCCGGACCCGATAAAATCAGGCATAACAATCGTATAGCCCTTAAAAGCCAACACGCCTTCTATGGCATACAACATCTCGCTTCCGGCGGCTCCGGCCCCTAAACGCGCTGTGGGCATGAGGTCAAAAACGCCTCGGCTCTTTTTGTTGAGGGGGTGGTATAAGACTCCGGA
>Ga0131853_10008263_pt1 | contig 18956 bp, 6 predicted proteins | sample TergutLab28metaG_FD_92764 | JGI IMG/M metagenome (GOLD analysis project Ga0131853, IMG submission 92764) | Labiotermes labralis P1 segment gut microbial communities from Petit-Saut dam, French Guiana - Lab288 P1 (version 2) (version 2) | ecosystem: Host-associated > Arthropoda: Insects >...
CACTTCCAATAAATATCACGTTACGGTACGAAACATTCAGATACAAGAATCCAATATTGTGTATCTCTGCCATGACGGTCGAGGAGCAACATATGTGATTAAAGCATACAACTTTACATTATTCGTTCACTTTTAAGATAATTTGCTAATAGGAACAGTATTAATCAAAACAAAAATTTGAATATAAAACAAACATTACGCTGCTTATTTTATTGGATTTTTATGTACATAGATGGATAGGCCAAAATTATTAACTTTCATGCACAAATATGGTACAGAGTTTTCTTGAGAACAGCATATTTTACTTATTCAGAAGATCAATATATTCTCCGATTTTAATGTACATAAATTTTGTTCCTCGTACCCAGAAACTCTGCCAACTCTACAATAGGTCAGTTGAATCCATATTGCCACACATTGTGACTACAAGAATAACTTTCATATTATTCCCATTTCCATACCTATACTTCTCCAAGTATTCACTTCCCAACATAAATACACATGCAGACATACACATATACTGTATGTATTCTTATATGTATGTACGTATATATATATATATATATATATATATATATATACACACACACACATACACACACACACATATATATGTATATATATATATATATACATAGAGAGAGAGAGAGAGAGCGGTGGAAATAGCGTATTATATACTTTTGGCTGCTTCTACTTAGCTTAGAATTTTAAACAAACTTTCTTTAATTTCATCCCGTTAGTTTTGCAACAAAAACCCCTGTTTTGCCTAATGTAATTTTATGTAAGAAAGCACCGTCCAATAAAATAACACACTTTCAAAATGTGCCTTAAATTTACATTAAGCCTGCTTCTGAAACTGCTTGCAATTTTAGATGAAGTAAAGAAAAATAAATGAAGTTTGAAGTGAGTTTTCATCAAATTGCTTATTATTGTGACGCAATCTTATGCACTGATAATCTGACAGATGCTTGTCATTTAAGAACACAGTATCACATTCAAATCTTCCATAGTGTAGGATTAGACGGAACTCTGAAGATGGTGTTAGTCATCTTTTCCATATTTAGGAGTAATTGTTCCTCAATTGCCGGTCCCAGTGGCCGCGCGGTCGAAGGCGTAGGTCTGCGGCTGCTCGCCTGCTGAGATTGTGGGTTCGAATCCCGCCGGGGGCATGGATGTCTGTCTGTTGTGAGTGTTGTGTGTTGTAAGGTTGAGGTCTCTGCGACGATGTCATCACTCTTCCAGAGGAGTCCTACCGGCTGTGATGCGCCGTTGTGTGTGATCTAGAAACCTCATGAATGAGGAGGCCATGGCCCTCGTTGGGCAGCAACACCACAGGAAAAAAAACTGTTCCTCAATTAACACATCTAATAAGTTAAAATAAAACCACCTTTATTCGCAGCAGTTCTCACAGATTTGACATATCCTACTTTGAAGCGGAAGAATGGGCGTGGCAATAGAACAACTGCAGCCACCAAGCTCGTGGTTTCAATTATTAATATTCAAGAGGACAAACAAACCAGCAGACAGTAGACAGTGCCGAGAGAGAAAACAGGGCGTTGCCCAGCAACATTCATTCCACTTCCGTCCCGTGGCGGTGCCTAGTCAGTAAAAGCTTCATTAAGGTCACTTGACTTGATTGCATTATGCAGTAAGTGTGACGGGGAAGCTGTGTCTCAACTCTGGACTGACCGGACTCTCCTGTAAACACAGCAAACGCTCGATCCAGGCTTGACTTTGCTTCCTGCAGCGTACCTCACAGGGCGCAGAAATGCAATAACACAGCTTGTCCGTCTATTTATGGAGGAAATTGTTAAGAATTCCCTTTCTATACAGTTCCTTCACCATCAGTCACAATCGGCTGTGCGTTACATGGTTGAGTTACTTCTCTACTCGCACTAGGAATTTGCACTAAGCGCTTTATAGTGCCACACAGGATAGAATGATGTTCATAAACTAGAAGTTCTAGTGTTTTAAAGATCTGGAAGGAAACCCTTGTGTAGGATACAGACAAAATTGTTCCTACGTTTAGTTAAGCAATATGCCATTGAGGTGTATGGGAAAGTGGAGGTATCACTCCACGTACTACTAGATGGAAGTGAGAAGCCACCTGCAGGTCTCTGTCACTTTCATATGCAGAAACAGAAACAAATTAATATGAGAATGGGTGAGCTCCCTAGTCGGTCTGGATGTCGTCACCTGTACATAACCATTTACCCTGCCAGGAATCTAAACACGATTCTTCAGTCCCTTGTCTGTATCTAGTCTCTGTATTGATTCATTTGCCACTGTAATATTTCAGAATTAGGTGAAGAAAATTATATTCTTCGAAATTTCAATCGAATTTATCTTCAACGGAAGTTCAGTGAATCACACATAGAGAACCATTTTGATCTAAAGGAATGCACAAAGCAGGAAACAAAATAACACAGATTTTTGGTTACGAAGATGAATTAGATACGTACTGCGTCTTTGTGATGTTCTTCAACAAACTTGCCAGCTAACGCACTAACAGACTTTCAATTCACAGGAAGCGACCAAGGGGTGAACATTTTACAGCTCTCTCGCTTGGAAGGAATATCCCTTCCTTATTGTGTCCGTAGCTCTTACTGCTTTTGTCGGCATTTTCCGTGTGTCTGATTTTTGGGGAAACTTCCTGAACTAACTGCTTCCTCTATTCTAAATCACAGTTCACTGGATCTAGATGGTTGATTCCAGAGCTGTTGAACGATGTTTCGTTATCAATACAGACTCTATAATAAACTCAAAGAAAAACACAGTATAAATATACCTGATTTTTCATTTTGACGTTCACGTGATTGGAGAGACTATAACGTTGTGGAAGGAAATTTAATACATTCTTAATAAAGAACTCCCTTTCTTATAAAGAAAAATAAAAAAAAATACGTAGAGAGAAAGAGTTTTTAGCAATTGTGTCATTGTTAGTAAATTAATAAAATCTGCCTATATTTTCAAGCGAAATAGAGATACGAAAGAAGAAATTTTCATCGCTGTGGCACGCTTCTTCACCCATAAGTATTTACCTTGAATAAGGGTAGCTCTGAGAACTTCCTAACCCCCGGCTAAGACAGTACTTTTGACAGCTGAGGTACTTCCGGTGGTGACAAAAGAAAACTACCTTCCGGGATTCCATAGCCATGACAAAGGCAGCAGATTCCTCTAGAAGGTCGATACACTACTGACAGTCTTCAAGGTGTCATATCTCAGAAAAGAACATTCTTCACACGGTGTCTATTACGCACTGTAGACCAAGATGTCAAAGTATTGGAATAAAGCTTTAGATTGGGTGACGGTTACTTCATCCCATACGGTGCTAATTAATAAATTATAAATCATATTATTGTTCGATATTATATTAGCCTCGTAACTGAAATTGCTTTTAAAGCAAAAATAGGTAGAAAATGATGTAACAAGAGGGTTTAAAATCCAAGTCCAAGCTGATACTCTACGGTCATAAAAGGATTTAATATAATTTTTACCACTCATATTTAGACATTGCATTAGAATATACAACGTAGAATAATAAACGTTATTTTCTTTGAGTGAAACACCTGAAGAAGCGCTCTGAACGTTAATTTGCAGGATTAACATTTACAGTGTTGATGTTTATGCGTCAAATAATGGTAACTTTTGGCTTATGTAAGTCGGAAATGACGTAATTGTATGGCCAGTGGGATATCATATGGTTTACAGAATGCCATTTTGCAACCTATCTAAAATAAGTCAGCAGCGATTCTGGATTTTAATGTAAATTTAGTTTACGGATTTCGATCCCGTCGTCAATGACAAGTTAAATTCGAAGAGCAGAAATTTATTTTGAACAGCCGGCGGAAAGTTACGGATATTAAGAGAGATGAGAAGGGGGAAGGAACTTTCGACATCCGAGTAAATTAACTATGTATTTATATAAATTAAAGTATGAGGCCTAACAACTGTCGGCAACCAACGCAAATTCACAAGTCAGAACCAGTTAAAATGTGGCCATTTAATTTGTGATACGAAATGCCTGGTGAATAAAGAAGTGTGTTTAATAGTCAATCTAAGTGTAATTAGTTACATCACCTGCATTATTAAAACACCTGGCCCGGCTAACGACCCGTGACATCCTAGAGTTCCACCTCTGAAGTGGTGCTGTTGCGTGTACATAATAAATCAACGAAACAGCCCACGCCCTACAGTGCATGTTGTAAAATTTCGCTTTTTTGTCTTTCTGCTGTAGTCAGTGAAATGTGAAGAAATATTTAGTAATATAACATATGGAAAAATGTACCAACACATACTTCTCAATATCCTTAATATTTCTTAGAAAACTTATGATTATCTTATAAATGTCGACTCTAGACAGAGAATGTCAGCATATTCCTTCGAAACCTTGGTATACACTACAATGTTTTACAGATCAGAAGATTATAGCCTGAACTTCAAACAATATAAAAAGTGACAGCTAAATGAGAAAACATGGTAGACAATTGAAATCGTCTCTTTTCCAAAATTTAAGTATAATCATTCCAATTAAAATCACTGTTTTCCTATCCAGCATCTCCCGCCTAAAATGTCACTCCTCCAGATTTTATGTTAGGTGCTAAGACACACTAAAATTCCAGCTACTATATTTTACAATCTACAACATAAAGCAGGGTTATATCTCTGCCTGGGAACCTCTTAGTAGCAATAGTATTCAACACTCGCTATGCTATGCCTGAGATCGGTCGACTCATTAAGCATAATTAATCTGTAGAAAAAACTTCCATTCCACGCAAGGTTTTTAATAAGGAATATGATACTTTACTGTAGGCTGATTACAGGATTCCGTGCTATATGTGGTATCATACATAACCCAATGGTGTATCCCAGCAAACAACTGCAGGATTTAGATTTCTAGGTATATCATCTTGCATCATTTTAAATTTGTCATGTTCTTCAAAATTATTCAAAATATTAAAATCAGTAATCTAAAGCTGATATTTTATTATGTAACTTCTAGATCATATTTTTTTTATCTCAGTAATTAACCAACTTGATGCACAAAAGTTTTGTGCATCAAGTTGGTTAAATACTGAGATAAATATACTGAGATGCACGGTCAGCAAAAGGTAAAAAAAATTTTTGGATTATAGAAAACTATTCATACAATGAGTAAGCAAAAATGGAGCAGATCTCAACTAAGTAAGAATTATCTAAGAAAATGCATACTTACTTACTTACTTACTTGCTTACTTACTCCACGGTGCATTCCTTCTTGAGAAGCTAACTGGTTTGCAGCTAGTCAAGAAATTCCCCGCATTGCACGGAACCCGAAGGTTCATTACCGCACTCACAAGCGTCCGCCACCTGTCTGTATCCTGGGCCAGCTCCATCCAGTCCATATACCCACATCCCACCTCCTGGAGATCCAGCCTAATATTATCCACTCATTTAAACCTAGGTCTCCCCAGTGGTCTCCTTCCATCTGGTTTCCCCACCAAGACCCTATACACCCCTCTCTCCTCACCCATACGCGCCACATGCCCAGCCCATCTCATTTCCAAGAAATTGCATAAAATAAATATTCAAGGTTATATGTATATTTCATATTTTATAAACGGATAATGATGTTTCATAGAAATGAACGTGAAAAACTAAGGAAATAAGAATCTGAAGGTAAATGTCCCCAATATAGATTATGGTAGATAAAAACCAAAAGGGGAAAGTGGAACATTTCGACCAAAATTCGGTAGCATGATACCAAATTATACAAATATACACATGAAATTAAATCCTGGATTGCTATGGCAAAAGCAGCATTGGACAAGAAGACTGTTTCCACTAGCAAAATGGACTTAAATTTGAGGAAGAAACTATCAGCGTGCTACAACTGCAGCCTAGCTGCGTATGGTGCTGAAACTTGGACACTTCGGAAAGTAGATCAGACAGCGTGGAAAGTTCTGTAGCTGACGAAGCGATCAGTTGCACCGATCATGTGAGAAATGACGAGGCATTTGAAAGAATCAAGAATGAGATACACATCATACAAGTACAAACAGAGAAAGAAGGAAGGATAACTGGATAGGTCACTTCTTGCATAGAAACTGTCTTCTACAGCACGTTACAGTTGGAAAGACAGAAGAAATGATGGAAGTGAAGGGAAGATGAGGAAGAAGAAGTAGGAAGCTACTGGATGGCCTTAAGGAAAAGTAGGGATAGCGGAGATTGAAACGGAAAGCATTAGATTGCACCCTGTGGAAAATTCGTTTTGGAAGCGGCTATGGACTACGGCATTAATTAATTAATGCTTGTGTTTGAGCTTACCGAAATTTGAGGCCAAAGCAATAATAAAATGTTCTTGCATTATTATTAATATTTATTATTATTATTATTATTATTAGTAGTAGTAGTAGTAGTAGTAATAGTATTAATAGTAACAATGTGTTTGGTGTGTGTTCGCAAGAAAGAATTTCCTTCTCATTATTGTGAGAAACAAGAAGCACCTATTAAAATCTTATAGGTAATTTAGAGTTTCCTTTGCGAAAACCCCGCTTCATATACTCCCGATGTTCTTAACGGCATCATTGTATGTACATGAAGCAGAAGCATGTAGTCCCTGCTGCCAGGAGGCAGGCGCGTAACCGGCGCAGGATATCAATGTGCTTTCAAAACAGGGAGCGCTCTAAAGGTAAAGAAATCCCATTGCAGGCCTGAGAGTTCCCGGAGGTTGAGGCTCCAACACTTGAAGACAATCGACACATGAAGGTGGTAAAGTTGTCAGTCCTACTCACCGGCCACTTTTACAATCAGGAAATATTCCTAGTATTCATCGCTGTTAGAGGCTGAATCGACTCCAGGGCCATAGTGCGGACGGAGGGATTATGTCAATGAAAATTTCTAATGACAACATAGGGAATCGAACCCGCGACCTTCCGGCTTACAGCACAGTGCCTCAACCAACTGCGCCACCGTGTGACCCCCCCCCCCTCCCCTCCTTCCCATTCTATATAGTTTGGAGTCCAAATATCAGAGCTGATCATAAAATAGTCTAGTTCTATATTCGGGTACAAACCCCTCCCCCCAGCTGTAATGCTTTTTAAATAAGCATGACACTACACAGCACCGCTGTCACATTTACCACTTGACCAACCCACCCCCCGTCAGCAATTCGCCTAATCCAGACTAGCCAACCATGCACACTGGAGGTTACCGTTAAAAGCACAAATCTGCTGGTTGCACTCAACAATGTATATAAACAGTGACCAGCAGCCCATAAATAAAATTTTAAGCTACTGCTTTTATCAGTGGGAGATAAAATTCGAATGTATGTTTTAAAATGTTTGTTAAAGTTGTATTAATTTCAATGAAGTATGCAATTAGTTGTTGCCATTATTCTTATGGAGCAACAGGACAACGTTGTTCAGGCTTCCCAGTTTCTTGATTTATGAGTCTCATTAGCAAACGTAGGCCTTGACAAACAGCATACATGGAATTCAACATTATAAGTCTGTGTATGTGTGTGTGTGTGTGTGTGTTTGTGAATATCTAATCTCATTTCTTCGAAATTATTTATGCTTCGTAAGAAGGGAACTATTAGATTATAATACGATATCAGTAGTTACAGTTGTAAATTATACCTTTTAATTCTCATTAGGCTGTTTCGCAGAATTAGAAAAGCGACTATTTTCTCCGTCATGTCTCTTCGTCCGTCTGTACGCATGGAACAACTCGGCTCTCACTGAATGCATTTTCATAAAATCTCATATTCGATGATGTTTCAAAATCTGTAGAGAAAATTGAAGTTTTAGTTAAATCGGACAAGAATAGCGGGTATTTTGTGTGAAGTGCAATACACATTTTGTGTGAAGTGCAATATACATATTGCGTGAAGTGCAATATACATTTTGTGTGAAGTGCTACACACATTTTGTGTGAAGTGCAATACACATTTTGTGTGAAGTGCAATACACATATTGCGTGAAGTGCAATACACATTTTGTGTGAAGTGCAAAACACATTTTGTGTGAAGTGCAATACACATTTTGTGTGAAGTGCAATACACATATTTTGTGATGTGCAATACACATATTGTGTGAAGTGCAATACACATTTTGTGTGTAGTGCAATACACATTTTGTGTGAAGTGCAATACACATATTGCGTGAAGTGCAATATACATTTTGTGTGAAGTGCAATACACATTTTGTGTGAAGTGCAATACACATTTTGTGTGAAGTTTTTAATCTAAACTAGCTCAATTCTTCCTAGTATAAAAATGTTTCAGACGAACTTTGTAGAGAAAATCGAAACACACATTTTATATTCAGTAACTTTTTTCGAAAAAATGTGTTGTTTATGAGATAATGTGGAAAAATAAGGTGCAGACGGACAGACCACAGATAACAATAAAATAAGCGCATGTGCATTGCTTGTTAGATACCTAGGGTTACAAATACACCATCAGATTACATAATATTCATTGCTTTTCCCTTGTAAAACGGTTGCAGGAACGCACCTCAGTGGTGCGTTATACGTAAATTGTCTACCATACACACTGATGACGGCTTGATCACAACCCGAAACGTGTGCATGTAGCTGATTTATAGACTATTAATCGTTTGGCGCCGGAATTATTTTTTTAATTTTAGCACACCCTGTATATAAAAATGTGAATAATACAGGAACCAAATAAGTTAGAATTATGAAACAAACTGCATTTTGAAGAGGAAAAAACGGAGAGTATATACAATGTTTAAAATATTCAATACCTATATTTGTTGAATAAATATATAAAATGTAACATTAGAGGTTAGCGGTGCGGTACGACCCCTATAGGGTTCGTTAGGCGTCAAAGGGTTATATATACAGTTGTGTTTGAAGAAGGAGGTATGGCTTTATTTTACATTAAAGGGGTTCAAGTGTGGGTTATTGGCACGAAGAACACCTATGCTTAATGGCTAGAAGAGCCCTTTTAACATTAGAAAAACAATAACCTGTTTCAGTGTCATTTTTAACTTACTTGTGTGGAGTAAAACGTTTTTTTAACTGTACATCTTCTGAGGAAAACAGAAGCCAGAAACATCGGTGGAATGAAAATTGAAAGTGAATAAAGCACTGCACTAGATGAGAAACCTGTTCCAGTACCAATTTATTTATAATGGTTCCCAAACTGGTTGCGCTGAAATCGAAGGCGGACCTCCGCGTCGAGAAGCAGATTAAGATTTTAGATCCGTGTTGTCCAAAAGGTCATTAAAGGCCATGAGGATGCGCGTCTGTTGTTAGACTAATAATAAAGTTTTTTTTACAGCCGATCAGCCAATTAATTAATCATACATAAATGCATTTATTGCCCGTTCCATCAGAAGCACACCTCATTATTTCCGGATAAATACTTCAAGCTTTTATCTAAGTTTATATCAACATCCTGTTTATCGATTTGGAATTTGCAAACACTGAATCTCGTTATACGAAAGCATAGTACCCAAATCCGTATCATGCATGCCTAGGGTGGACATTACCATAAAGAGGATCAACTTGAAGTGGGGTCTAATCCTCAAAGCCTATCCCTAAAGCTTCAAAATGACAATTAACAAATTGTTATGACTTTATACATGTGTAGTTTTACCGGGTTTAAAATTTATGTACACTACAGTAATGGCATCTTTAAATAAGGGAATAAAAACAAATTCTGTTTGCCTTCAAATATTTGAGATGCATGTCTTTAAAATGCATGAGACGTGACATGAAGTACCTATTCCTTTAAGTCATGTACTAAAGTACGTATCTGTGTGACATTATTTATGCGAAGAATACATGGTTAAAGTGAGCATTTGACACATATATGACAAAAAAAATTTCTCAAATTATTTTAATTCACAATTTCAATCACATAAAATTTCTTCTGAGCAAAATAACGTGATGTGAATATCAGTGGGCTGCAATAAATATATACGATTGTGCTACAAACTGAATCCGTGAGTAAGTTCCCTTTTCACGAGTCAACAGTTCATATTGTAAAATTTCCCTTCATTTATCAGAAAAACTCATAAATATTCCCAATTCTGAATCTTTTATCTCAGCCGAGAATCTTGTATTCTACTTACTCTTGGTTCAAGTATTCTGTAGTGATTTGCGCTTAAACCTGCAATTTGAATAGGTTCATTTTAATAATATCTTCTTTTCTAGGCCTGTTTCTTCCAATTGCAGCTTTACCTTCACGTGTTCCAACTAAAAGTCTGCAGACATGTCTCGTCTCTCTCACATGTTACGTACATTCTCTGCTGACGTCACAAATCTCAGCAAGAATTCATATTTCATGGCACACAAAACACTTGTGTTCCAGCACTGAACTGCAGTTCGATCAATGTCGGCCTTTTCTCAGTTCGCGAAAGGACTGTACTGATTTTTTGTAACCAAAACTCACGCGTTAAAACGGACTTATTGTGTTACACAGGCCCTTTACATTACCTGCCACTTTATGTTGCAATACACAGATCACAAAATAGTGTAAATTATCACATTTGTCACTAATAATATTGTTCACAGTTACATTGATTATATATGGATTAAAATGTCCGTGGTTTTCCTACCTAATATTATTCGGGTGGTTAAAACCAAGAAGAATGAAACGGGCGGGCATGTAGCACGTATGTGGGATAGGACAGATGCATTTTTGTTTTGGTAGGGATATCTGAGTTAAGAGACTTCTTGGAACAACCAGGCGTAGATGGGAGGACGGACATTTAAGAAGTGGGTTTGGGAAGGCATTGACTGGATTGATCAGGCTCAGGTTAGGGACAGATAGCGTGCTCTTGTGAATGCGGTAATGAACTTCTAACTTCCACAAAATGCAGGGAAATTATTGACTAGCTGAAGACATGCTAGCTTCTCAAGAAGGACTCTGCTCCATGGATGTAGTTATAGCTTTCCGAACAGGCAATTACTACGTGTGACGTCCATGCGATCCGCAAGCAGAAAATGTATGGGAAACACTTCCGCCGATTACAAACAACTGTTCATCACAATAACAGAGAAACATCCCCGCACGTTGCCTTGTGCAACAAAAGGGCTTGCTTGCACAAAGCATTCTACAGTACGCATTTCATTTGCCCGAGGCTCTGTGAAAAAGTGGTATTATCACTGATCCTCCTGTTTGAGACAGGCTACGAAAGGAATCCAATCTCCTCTGCCAACTACATTAACACATTTCATGAGAGCTCTTCTGTAAAATGCAAACACTACACTAAAGCAACAACACCATTTATACCATAGGCAGTGGTTTGCACGATACTGAGCCGTATAATTCAGTTAATCGCCAGAAATATTTAAAACGTTTCATGTCTCAAATCCAGTGGCCGGAATGACATAGTCGGTACAGAGTATCGCCACGGTTTTATATGTGTCAGACACTTCAGGATGGCAAACATTAAATTTGTAGCTAGTCAAGATAAAACCATCAATCTCTATAAGAATGTCAGATCCAAGTTACTAAAATGTTGTGCGAACATCTATTTTAATAAAAAATGCCTAGTTTAAAAAAGTGATCCCTACATACGCTAACCTAAGAATGTAAGCTTTTGGGATCCCACAGGGCATTTTAAACATCGCTAAGTAAGGATCTGTATCTTAGAAGGGACTGAAGATGATTGTATAAGAATCGAAACATGTTGCCCTAATAATTAACATAATAAAGTTTTGTTTTGTTTGATACATCATTGTATATTTATATATGTATTGCCACGGGCTGAATGGTTCGGGTTTCGAACCCCTGTGAAAAGAAGAACCTTTCTGATCCCTACGCCCGCCCTTGCTGGAATCGCCCAGACTATAAAATTGGTACCAGGATTCTTTTCCTGGATGAAAGTCGTCTGAGGCTTGGTGCTGACCTGTATTGTTGCGAAATTTTTCAAAATTTGATCTCCTACGTTATTTGCTAATTTCTTATCTCTTTTGCCCAAATACCTCCCTCACAACTTTGTGTTAAACCACCTTCCGATAAACTGACACAGCTTACGTACAATGACTGAGAAATAATATTGTGGTTATGCCGGATCTCAACATTTTCCAGACAACAGTTTTCGAACTAAATTATGAAATTTATCAGATTTGTGTAATGACGTCAATAAAATATTTTCTATTTTCTGGTATTGTTCGAAGTTATATAAGCAATTAAGTTATGTCAAATTACTTTCAGCATATATTTACATTACGTTACATCGTTCGGTTTGTTTCCATGTGATATGCATAAATTACGGCGCATATTCAAAACCAAATCCCTACTACATGCACATATAATCTGAACAAGTTACAAGAGTCTGTAGTGTGCTATAATTCTGGTGGTTTAGTCCTTTTGTTTTTTCTTAGAATTTAAACTCGTGCTTTCTCGAAGAGTACACCGAAGATGCGTGTATATGAAGCTCACTTTTCGACGTTTCACACGACATGCCACGAGTTTTTACTCTGCTTTAAAATGCACTTCTAAGGTGTATTAAAGACGGTAAGGTAAGTAACAGAGTTTAGATTGTGTATATTTATGAAATGAATCTATCATTTAAGTGTCCTTTGTCAAATATAAACTCTTCGAATTATGAAACCTTACAAAATGTTTGTAACTAATGTCCTGTGAGATAAATATTTATCCGTACACATGTAGGGCCCGTAATTAACTTCTGACTGTAGAAACTGTTGTCAAATTTAGACCAACAATATCGTTTGTCTTCCAAGTCGCAAGGCGGGATAAAACACTAAATTTGATAAATGTGCTCATTAAGTGTCGCGTTTCTACACTATATATTGCACAAAAAAAGGGCTCGAAAAATAGTTAGGAGGGCGCAACTTGGGGGTTCTTAGCTACCCTTTCTAAAATGCAGTCTGAGTAAACATATTTTTCTCTCTTAAATAATATATTTTGCGACAGAGTGGTAGCAGGTTTCCTATATCCATGGATTAATTACCCCAACGTAAAATCACAGGGAGAATGTGAAAGTTCTTACAATTACAGCTTCTTATTTTGCAACTTGATATCCCTCATAACCTGGTAAAATGCAGAAATGAATAAAAATATCCCTCAAAAACAAACGGAAATATATTGCATATGGCAAAGACGAAAAACACTTTACTAGGAATTATTTCGCTTTTTATTCTCCTTCCTACAAAATTTAAGTTTAAAAACAAAAAATTTAAAATTTCAAGTTTACAGCTCTTGTTTTATAAGCTGCGAATCTAAATAGTAAGCTAGATAAAGTTGTATGAGAACAGGAAGCCGAAAAAAGTTTGGACTTAAATGCAGGGTTATTTGAAATGATTGTTAGGGTTTTAACAACTTGTCATACACAGTACACTTGAGATAGGAGTATATGTGTTTTTTATTTAATAGAACAACGCCTCAAGTTTTTGTTACATACCTTACATGTGCTCTATATGTGCACCCTTTGTGATTCTACAAACATCAACACGATAATCGAGTTCGTTCCAAATTGTTTGTAGCATGTCAGCGGTGATGGTTTCACTGGTGGTTCTGATTCGTACCTGCACAAAGGGTGCACATATAGGGCATCTGTAAGGTATGTAACAAAAACTTGGAGTTTTGTTCTACTAAATAAAAAATATATACACCCCCATCTCAAGGTTATTGTGTATGACAAGTTGTTAAAACTCTGACAATCATTTCGAATAACCCTGCATGTGTAACTGAAATGTTGCACTATTAAAGAAGCGGAGCTTCATAAAGCTCACAGTATTAACTGCATGTAGCGGAGCGAACCTTGACAGATTTTAAATTGTCAGAAAGTGAAGAAATTTAGAGCACTTTAAGGAAATGAAAATTCATTGCCGTGTAAAAAAACAGCCGGCAAATTATCCCTACTCATATACTTAGCCAGATAAATCCAGTCCATTCCCCCCCCCCATTAAACTTCTTTAACACATACATAATTTTCGCCACATATTTAAACCTGGTTATTACACGTGATCTCTTTTGTTCACGTTTCCATTTCTATTTATCCCCAAATTTGCCGCTTGCCCCAACAAACTCATCCTCCTTGAATTCATCACCCCAATAATACTGGACGACGAATGTAAGACATAAACACAGCTGCTCTTTATATAATATTCTCCAGTTAAGCAACAGCAGAATTTCCTGCTTTTAATGTCTGTGTGTATGAAATTTTCATTTTTAGTGCTCTTTCTAAATAACTGAACTTTGCCGCCGTTTAAAAGGATCAGTTAGTTCTCTTTATGTTGCAATTTTATCTTATTTCTACTGAAAATAAATGACCTTATAATTACTTTCCTTATCATTTACACTTGTAAGCCTTATTGGCAAGGAATAAAATCATGAACCCCTCTTAACCAAATATAATTGGAAGATCAAATTGTGGAGATGAGAAATAATTACACTTCATTTCTATTTCGTGCATAATTACAACTATTTGATATTTAAGTATAAACGGAAATATAAGAAATAAAGCGCGCTACGTAATATTCCCATCAGAAGGACGAGCGGGCAAATATTGGGAACATTCTGACGAGGTGATGGCGTTTCACCCTTGATTGATTTTAGTGTTTGTTGTTAGGAACCTCTTCCTAGGCAAAGACCTTAATCCTAAAACCGGAGGAACAGTTCATAAACTAAGTGCCCCATCGTTTCTGCTTCGAACTATAATACTAGGGGGAGGACTAGCAACCCACCCAGCTTCAGAACAAAATTGCAAGCCGTAGAGAAAGTGTAAAGTGAGCTTTTTGTATTTAGTGAAATCGAAGTCGAAGCTAACTTACTTCTTTTAAAAGCGTCATTTCGTGACACATGACATTTCTAGCTGTCACTAGTGCCAACTGTCCGTTAAACCAGTCATCTGTGTCTTTATGAACTAAAAGTTTCTGTTAGCTGTCCTTAAAAACAGGAGAAGATGATTCGTGAAAAGACTGACTTGTAGAAACACAGAGAGAATGGTATTGTAACTTGGTTTATATTAAACAAACATTCAGAAATGAAGTATAAATTACGTTACAATTCATAATCGTTGTATTTAACCCAGTTTATTATGGTTTATTTCCTAAGCCACTCAGCATCATAAGACGCAACATACTCATACTTACACTTATGCACAATCACACTTATCGTTCGCAAACCAGTAGAAATAAAAATATATTTTTTTAATTCTCCCCTCTTACTTTGTTGAAACACTCTCATCAAAATGCGCAGTTTGTATCAATCTGAGGCAGAAGATAACTGCGAATAATGAATTGTGGTATGTCGAAGGAAGTATTCAGATATTCTCCAGAGCAGACAGAATAAAAAACATCATATACCGCAGTTTCAATGCCAGCGACCTGATATAGAATCGAGCACGTGATATTGAGAATAAAATACAGCCTTATTAACTCTTTGAGCAATTTCAGTACAGTTATTGGAAGTGAAGTATTACAGAGTTAATACCAACATTATCCAATGGAATTATTATAGTGAAGATAATTATCCTTTTATCTTAAAGTCATATAAAATTGTTATGGAAATACTTTTCTTGAAAAAACTTAAACTCTTTACACAGAAAAGCCTACAGTCAAAAGTGTCATACTGTAATGACATTCAGACTTTCGTAATTAAGATTCTTTACTAGATTTTATTAGACCACCTCTTATACAATTCAAAGAGGATGAAATGGATGGGACATGTCGGGTGTATTGGCGGAAAGAGGAATATACGAGTGCACAACATTTTAATTTAAAAATATGAAAAAGGGACATTCTTGGAGACCTAAATTCGCAATGAAGATAATATTAATAAGAAACCTAAAGTGATAAAATGCGAGAGGGTCACTGGATGCATCTGTTTCATGGTTTATAATACTTACCCGTGCTGGAAACTTGTGAACATTACGGTTAATGTCTGGGTCCATTAAAGACGGCTAGTGAATGGATTAGCAGAGGAAATCTCAAACACTCTCACTCAGTTACGATTAAAATAAGATGATTATTAGGCACGTGATTAAGAAGAAAGGAGTGGGGATGACGGGTAGAACAAATATAAACCTGAAACTATGAAAATTTATTAGACAACATCGGTCCAAAGCAACAAAAACTCCGTTCTTTCTGTTAGTTTAACTTGTTATGGAGTGTTATTTTATAGGCGATTAAGAGATATTTCGGATGTCACAAGTACAATATAAAAAACTCTGCTCTTAGAAGCAGAAATAATTTGAGAAGTAATAGATAATATTTCCCGAAATTAATCAAAAGACGTAATCGAGAGGCGTAGACAAAACAGGAAAAAAATAAAGAGAAGGGTAAACATTCTTCGAAATTGTACACAGCCAATAGCAATAGCGGGAGAAAGGGCGTAGAAGAGCATAATGAACTTTGGTCAGAAAATAATTTTACCAAATATTGGCCTAAACATCCGTTTATTCTTGTGCATGTCCACAAAAAAACAGTTCAAATATAATACAGCTCTTCCACTATTTTTAACACAGTCCCCACCAAAATTCAGGCGTGTCATCTAACCTTCGAAAATCTTCTCTCGTCCCGTTCATATAATTGTCCGTCTTCCATTATTATCCATGGTTTTATACCTGTTTCCAAACCGTGACTGCCAGGAATTTCCTCCAGCGCTGGAAACGAACGATAAACGCTCGGCCAGTTCCTCTGGGAGGAGACTAACCACAAATGGATCAGCTGTTTCAGTTGTTGATTACACACTGTATAAACCTATTTTCTGATAGCCCCTCTGTTAGAGTACCAACATTTTAATTTTTCTAAATGTAACCCCTTTTAAAGGGATCCGCTGAATACAGAAATAATCGAATGAATGTGCTGATGGAAGGACGAATGCTTCACGACTGAATATCTATATATTTTATTTGTCCGCTTTGGGAAAACTGCCAGAATTGCACTTGTTATGTGGCGCCTTACACAAACGTATGGCAATTGGCGTGACAGGGGGCTCCACGTGCAACAGAGTGAGAGAGAAGCTGTAGATAAATGGGCCTCCGTGAACTGCGGTGGCACTCTATTGAACACAGAGACATATAGTTGCGCATTCCTTGTGGTATTGAAACGCTAGAGCGAATTGCCCAGATATAGATACATGAAGTGGTGAGTTTTACAGATTGTAATGAGTTTCACATCACTTCCTTCTACAGGGTACGAGAACGAGGCACTCTGCACCTCATTTCCTTAATCAATTTTCAGTCGTCCCATAGATATTTTTGTTTGAGTGTAGTCCATTGCTAATATTATGTAGCATCAGTTACAGGTGAGTGAAAGAGTACGAATAATCCGCTGAATGATTCTGACAGGAAAAATGACGTACTTAGAAAGTAACTACTTTCACGCGTCAGTTTGTCTGCCAGAAATCCTACATAGAGGGCCTGGGAATGAACCCAAGCCTCTGCGGTGAAAGGCCCGCGCCTAGTCGTAATTCCATTGAAATGTCCAGAAAAGACCAAGACGTATTAATTTGTGTATTTTTTTTAATAACAATGTCGGTATACTGTAGAATGTGTAACAAAAAAAATTCAAACCCAGTTACACTACTTTAATGGCGTTTCTTTGAATATTAAGGCAATGTGCTACATAGATGCACATCACGCAGGTTCGTAGGGACTGAGCGGCTTCACTGGTGATCTACATCGTACGGCTTTCAGAGGAATATGGCTTCATTTTTATGGACCTACAAACATACAGTCTTCATCAAGACGGAGTGGTACATTTTTATACCTGTAATATACAGCCTTGAAGAATGAGCTGGACAGGACATTTAACACATATGAGGTACAGGTACATACAGGATGTTGGTGGGGAAACGTAAGGGAAAGAGACAACTTGGAAGACCCAGACATAGATCTTCAGGAAACGCGAAGGGGGGTCATGTGCTGAATTTGTATGGCTCAGGATTGGAACAGGTGTCGGGTTCTTGTAAATGCGGTATTGAACGTTCGAGTTTCATAAAATGCGGGGAATTTCTTGACTAGTTGAGAACCGGTTAGTTTCTCAAGAAGGGCTCTGTCTCATGGAGTAAGTAAGAATATTGCCCGAACTTGACAGTGACGAAGTGGTGTGATTATATACTTAATCACACAGTGTTCATCGGGACAGCTCGGTACACTTTTATATCAATGTTACACAGCCTTCATGGAGACGGGGAGATATATTTATGTACCCATGTCCACAGCTTTCACAGGGACAGAGGTTTGGTGTACAGGGACAGAAATGATGACGCAGCAACGCCACGTGTACTGTTTCTCACGCGGATTTTGTCCGACAGTGGCTGAATTAGTTCCCTTCTAATGACCTTTCTACAGTATATCACTTATAAAACTTCCCATTTAAGGGACGGTTATTACAAAAAGTAAACTTTTAATTTAATAATAATAATAAATTTGGATTTGACAACTGTCCTTTTGCTTCTCCACTTTATTTACTGACAGGACGCACCTAGAAGCCCTACTGTACTTGACATGTTTTTACAGGGCAATAAAAGAATTTTTGGTCTACAGAAGGCTGTCACGCTCGTTCAAGACTCTTCCAGTCACTGCCATTTTTTTCTGTTTCACTGTCATAAACACAATGTTAAAGATTTAGCTAGATCAATGATCCGAAAATTGATGGGTGTACATTAAATATAGTTTTTACTGTTCCGTATACAGTATAAATATACTCTTTCCAAATTGCAGAGTGATAGTAAAATAAATTCGTAATGATAATTGGCTGCTGCACATTTTGTAGCACTGCGTAAATTCCGTACACTAACACTAACTTCAGATTTCAACAAAGGAATCAACATCTGCACAAGATTATGCAACGTGGTAGGTTAGACTAAGTTTCCATTAAAAAGTAAACGAGACTGGCGCAAAAAAAATGTATGAATTTATTGTTCCTGTTCGTCAAGTTTTGTTGGATTTGACAGGCAGATTTCCCTTTGTCCCAACCCCCAAAATTAAAAATTGTTATTAAAATGTTATTATTGCTACTACTAC
>Ga0131853_10008264_pt1 | contig 18956 bp, 18 predicted proteins | sample TergutLab28metaG_FD_92764 | JGI IMG/M metagenome (GOLD analysis project Ga0131853, IMG submission 92764) | Labiotermes labralis P1 segment gut microbial communities from Petit-Saut dam, French Guiana - Lab288 P1 (version 2) (version 2) | ecosystem: Host-associated > Arthropoda: Insects >...
AATTGGGTCTCGTTGGTGGGGGGGGGGGGGGTGAGGGGACGGGCGAATTACGGGGGGGCGTTGTTGGGGGGGAGGGGGGGGGGGGGGGGAAGCACTTCGCGTCTCCATACCTTCGGTAAATGCTTACCTGTCGAAAATTGAAAAATCTGAGTTTTGTAATGAACAAATCTTCTGATCTACCAAAAACGGAACGCTGTCCTCATCTTTCGCCTCAACATACCCAAACTTAAGCCAGACTGCTCTCTCACCCTACACTGTAACGCCACTGAAACACGCAGACTGTTTATTCAGTCCGTACCGCGCAGTAAACACACGCCGTCTTGGTTATAAAAACCAGTCAGTTAATGTTGTGTAGGGAAATAATCGCTGTTTGTTCTGAGATCCACACAAAACACATAAATACAGTGAGTGGGCAGAACGTAGGATTTGTGAGTTTTAAGCCTCATGATAAGTAGCAACTGATAGTTTAATGGTAAAAAAACAGCAATGTTTAAAATCCTTTCAAATGGTTTCGGCAAAAATAATAAGGTATACACACAACGCAAGATCAAGTTTCCCATAGGATTACTTACTTACTCCATGGTGCAGAGTCCTTCTTGAGAAGCTAACTGGTTTGCAGCTAGTCAAGAAATTCCCCGCATTTCACGGAACCCGAAGGTTCATTACAACGCTCACAAGCGTCCGCCACTTATCTCTATCCTGGGCCAGCCCAATCCAGTCCATATAACCACATCCCACCTCCTGGAGGTCCATCCTAATATTATCCACACTTCAGTTATTTCTGAAATTTCTGTTCGAGGCACAACAATAAACACATGTAGTTTGAAGACTTCATAATGGAGACAACGGGACACCAGAAGAAACACAAGTCGGTAGAACGGGCATGAGAAATTGTCAGAATAAGGGGCCGCGCAGTGCTGCCCTGCCTGGACAATGCGTGGCTGCTGGTTGGACAACCTGACTGCGATTACCGACAAGGGCACAGACTTTGTCCAGACTCTCACTGGGTCCAAAAAGCAACCAAGGAGTGCAGCCAGTCCGAGGCAGAAAATGTTTGGAGTTACACCTCCACTTCCTCCTACGTCTTCATGACATGTTGAATTGAGCGCAAGAAACACTTCTTTAATTACTCCGTGTACGCACTGAGGTCAGGTCATCACATCTCAGCTGCCGTCAGGCTACGCTCTGGACGCCGCAAGGTTTGGCTCCACGCAGCACCTAGCGAATCAACGCTAGGAGCTCTTTCCTCGAGGATAAATCGGCCGGGGTGTGGATCTGACCACACTCATTTCCATCTAGTGCAGAGGCTAAGATTGAGTGGAGCTATACACCTACTCCCCATATACGCCTTCACGGCTTAAACAGGGGGGTTTGTTTCTGCTGTACAATTATGGGGCTAGACAACACATTCGAAAGTACGTATAATGCAAGCAGACATTTTCGTAAGTAATGAATGCATTCGATGATGTCAAACGGCCGTTTTCGCCGTTCTGCACCAGCAGATGGCAAGCAGCCTTAAGCGATCAGAGCCGGGCAGTACGGTCACTCGGTATGGGCTGCTACTGCAGAACGCAGTGCTTCATTGTTGTAAGCTCGTCTAAACCAGTGGCAGGTGAAGACGTGCCGCTCGTTTGCCCATTTTACAGCAAAACTAAAATAAATATTGAACTGTTTCTGTCATTGTGCTGTCACTGTCACTGTCAGTGTGCTGTCACTGTCATTATGCTGTCACTGTCATTGTGGCTGTCTGTCACTGTCATTGTGCTGTCACTGTCATTATGCTGTCACTGTCATTGTGGCTGTCTGTCACTGTCATTGTGCTGTCACTGCCACCGTCATTGTGCTGTCACTGTCACTGTCATTGTGCTGCCACTGTCATGGTGCTGCCACTGTCATTGTGCTGCCACTGTCATTATGCTGTCACTGTCATTGTGCTGTCACTGTCACTGTCATTCGGTAACTGACATTGATAAAATGACCTACTTTAACGACGTTCTGATACGGGTTCAGGCACACATTTTCAGACCGAAAGGGATGCGAGCTGCAGTGCTGTCAGCACACATCACTGAATCACGAATTGTCACGAAATGCAGTCGACATGCATAAATATCCACGCCGTGTTGCCACACTGCAATGACCTGTCATGAAGCAGCCAGTATTAGTGCGCCTGTCAGCCTGTTCCCTTAATAATAATAACGCAATAACAACGCCAGGCTGCAACACTCTGCCTGTGTAAATACTGCCCCAGTTATGAACAAGACCAAGCAGCCTCTGCCTCTAGGAAGCTTAAAATTGAGTTGCCATGGAGACGACCTGCCGTTGTCATGACAGAGCAGTGAGCCTGCGGTGTGAAAAGGGAACACTGCACAGGTCGGTAGGTCGGTCGGATACCGACCGGTGTGTCGGCACAACATGCTGAGTCCGTCTTCAGAACTGAATGCGATCAGAATAAACAGAGTAGCAGTAAACACATAAGGTTAAAAGACCGCATCCTTCAAACGGAATATCGTATTGCTACATTCCTGGCAACATCATACAGCCACACTCTGCCACTTTCTCTCAGGGTTGAACACATGTCCCCCAGCATCTGTCACGCTTCCGCAACATGGCAGACATACTCAACGCATTTCCTTAAGAAGTCACGATAAACAGTAGCTAGAGTGTCTTGAATTCGTTGTTCCAAGTCATCGTCCGTTCTTACATTCGATCGGTACACTTCCTCTTTGGACAGACACCACGCCAAAGTGTTGGTCCACAACGCCCAATCCACCCACCAGTAAAATGACTGTCAACCCACTCAGAATGTGGCGATGCTCCATCTTGCACGCAGGGCAGGTCTTCGTAACTGTGACACACAGAAATATTGGGCAACACGACATGGTCAAGCACATACTGTAGTACAATCATCTTGTGTAAGGAAGTGGTCGGTCATTCCAAGCAGCAGTGCGGGCTGCTGCGTTTTCATCCGAATCGTTTACATTCACCTACCAGAATATACGTCACACCCCACAAGCCAGCAACATCCAGAAACGACGCTGTTACCTCTGTGCTGCATCATCACAATATGTTTATTTAACGACGCTGTCAGCATCCAGACTGCATAGCCTCGACGGCAAGATTAATAAGATTATGACCATCGAGCAATGGTGGACACAGTTGGCAAGGCAAAACTGCAGTGCTTGCAGATAAACTTATGTCTATGATGACGTAACATTAGAGCTTCTTACAGTGCGGTTATGTCGATATAACTGATACTTCTTTAAATGGCGACTGATGGAAAGGAAACAGCTGATACATTAGCCGGACGAGAGGACGGCCTCACATCACGTCCGTGCCTGCACCGGTCCGCCAGTGAAGTGATCAGGGGCTGGACGAACAAAACGACAAGTGTCTTAGATAAAGGCACACTAAGGGCTGCAAAGAGCTATGGAATTCTTAACTTGAGCAGTAACCACCTACGCAAATAGAACACCGTCGTTTAGAACAACATCCAATTAAAATGGGGCCAGCAGACAGTCCCGAGAATGAGAGATGCACACAAGTACACTACCTGGACCGGCGTGAGACACTGGTGGTATTCAGATTGAGGCACCTGGGCCATCAGTCCTAGAAACCAGGTGACTCTCCGGACATCTCCCTCAAAGTGTGGGGCTGCCGCATGCTTAGGCAAAAGGTTGCACAAAGTTAGGAAATGGTCGAGTTGCCAGGGTAACTGCAGCAACCACCCTAATCTTCAGATGGTCTAAAATGTGCAGGACAGAAAACAAGAAACCAAGAACCGCCAGATAAATAATTCTTGACACTAGATGGAGGTGGGTTGTCAACGCCAGGACCCTTTACTCCGGGAAAGACCCGGTACCGACTGAAAAGGAGGCTGGTTGGGCCCCAGGGCCAGTCTGGGAGGGTGCGGAAAATCACGCCCCCCACCGGGATTCGATCCCCGGACCAGTTGTCATACCGACTGAGCTATCCCGGACCAATAAAACCACGACGTCACGACAAGCGATCCACGGACCGCGATTAAACTCGATGCCTCTCCGAATACGAATTAATGCAGAGTTCAGGAAACTCGGCGCTAACAAACGTCGCTGCAGTTACATGTAATGATACGGTGCAACCGCAGCAATGATTGCGTTATCGGAACACCAACAGGACACGGGAGATTTTATTCGCATAAAAATACAGTTACATTGTTTTATTCGACAATCCGAATCACTGCACAATGAACACGTTTCGCGTAACGGCAAGCAGGTCAGCGCCTACCGCTAGGCCAATATGCTGTGCGTCGGAGTACAGGCGTTTCAGTAGTCTGCTGCAGGTAACATTAGATATTCACTGCCACATTTAAAACTAACAGAACTGTTGCCATTCGGTACACAGACACGTGTCACGTGTTACAAAGAGTTTCACACTTAGACACTACGAAACACTATAAACAGCCGCACACAGTCAACCAGACATCCCAACACATCACGTAACTTCCAGTCACAGACATCCCAACACATCACGTAACTTCCAACCACGGGCATCCCAACACATCACGTAACTTCCAACCACAGACATCCCAATACAACACGTAACTTCCAACAGACATCCCAATACAGCACGTAACTTCCAACAGACATCCTAACACGGCACGTAAATTCCAACCAAGAGTACACAAATTATCCGATACCCAATACACCGGTGAACAATTACGTATGTTAGAAAACAGACTTTAATTAAGCCTTAAAACCCCCAACCTGGCAATGAAAGATTTTGAAAATCAAATTCGGAGTGAAATTAAGAATTTGGCACTCGAAAACGGAATGCTGGCAGATACCTACTTCATCAATGCTAAAACAAGTGCCGAAATCTGACTTGGCAGGAAACACGTGACGTCGACTACTATAAGCTGTTAGTCTGATAGTCCGTTAGGCCGATAGAAACAAGATGATCCTCGCGAAAGACACTTACCAATTCAAAATTCCTTCTTCATGAAAATCAGTTTGTTAAGTTAAGAAAACGTCCTACCGTTGTAGTTTAAGAACTAACACCCTATGTCAGTAACCGAAGCACAATGACCACGAAAAAACCAGCACAATATTCACCTCACAAGTCACTCCATTAGCTACCCGGTTCAACGGATCAGCGAACATCCGTCATCCAGACACCCGGGAACACAGTAACAAACCGCAGTTTTGAACAACTACAGGATATGATTTGTCTAGCCGATATATTTTTTGCATAAAACTGAACAAAACTTGCACAGATTTGTTAAATATGAAGGATAATCCTAATCCCATGTTAATAACCCTCAGATATCAAAAACCAAAAGGTTAATCTTCCGATAAAAGATATATTATCTGTTACCAACAATTTCCTGCATGTCACTGATAATGAAAACACACACAAAGTTCTACGTACGTGATCACCAGTTTCCGGCTTATCTGCAGACGTGTCTGTGTAACACCATCAACATCTCGTAGCACAATAGATACTTCAAAGCAGCGACGTCATCTCCCGTACGAGCTAGCTACATGCACCATATCACGATTTTATGACCACACAAGAAGCGATTCCAAGAGAATCAGTCAAAACTGAACCGACTCCTAGAAAATCTAATCAAAACCTCCACAGAATTCCGAGTTCCAACCCACTTACACAACCACAAAATTAGAGCACAGAACAGCATAGCACAGCACAGTACAACACAGCACAACACAACACAGAATAGCACAGCACAACACAACACAGCACAGAACAGTACAGCCTAACGGTTTCCGCAAAAAAAAAAATGATAATCCAATTAGACAGCAATATCGAACAAAACCAAATAACCTGACAATTAGCTAAATGCACGCAGCACAGCCAGCAGGTCAGAAAATCACCAATCTATTCAAGGACACGAATTAGAATTTTCATATAGTGTCAATAATGCAATTCAACAATAACTGACGTCATATTCACATGACAGTAGCTGTGGGATGTACAATATGCCGAGAAGTAATAGAAGGATTTACGGGACATCTACTGGAAAGTCTGTTAGGACAAGATCTAGTGAGCGTATTGTATATAGTCGCTCCAATCATCCACACTCTGTTACACGTTTGCAATAACTACTCTCTTACGACCCTACTGACATAACCATGGAACGAACCTACTTCCCCCCTCCCCCCTCGAAAAGATACAAAATTAATACCCTTCACACATACGGTAATTTACATAAGAATACTGACGAGAGGCACAATGGCGGAGGAACATGGCTCCAGTCACAACATGCCACGGATGTGCCGATAGGCTACTTGTATCGTATTGTCTTACAGGGGCAGCGCTTCTCAAACCATGTGGGCAGCTGTAGCCACATGTATCGCGAGAAAACTGAGCAATCAAACGAGATTCACTTGTTCAATTCTACAATTAACATGGCAGTGTCGATCGCTGAGCGGCATAACCTCAACACCTTATTCAAAGGAAGAGGGAAAAGCGTTTGGCTCGTGTGCACATTCGTCATGTGCAGTTGCAGTACCGCATAGCTCCCAAAGCGACAGGACATAAACATAAACCCATCGTCACATTATTGCAACAAGCGTATTTTTCGTGTCCGGGTAAGGACAATAAAAGGGAGACGGCAAGGTGTGTTATGACCGGTTCTTTTCAAGGTGCCGGCAGACGGTCGTGATTCCGTCACTCACAAGACGCAGACAGGCCTTAATTCACAGGTAATGCATAATCATGATTCCTCCGTAAACTGTACGTACAATAATTTTACAAATACAAATGGTTCATTACCGCTTACTTTTTTTATTTCATTACAATATTGGCATTTCCATGTAAGAACGTTCCGATATGTGGGCGTCAATGTTCACGTCAAAATACTGCGAACTGTCTGTCAGTCCAAGAGACACTCTACGGACCTCTCGGGTATTCCAATATTTTATCCTTCAAATTCACGTTGAACTACACACTTAATGTGGAATGCCCTTATCTGTAAGTCTCATAATCCGCACACTGCCCTCAGACGCATTACACTCTAACTGCACACTAAACAGTACTCTCTGGGAACTTACTTTCATACGGCATTTGCACACCAATATTTGTCTCCTGCAGCATCGTGTACTCGACACAGCAACTTTTCGCAACTTTCGTTGACCAACGTTACATCAAGAGGTGCTGTTGATATGTCAGGCTTTCACCACTTCCTCCATTTCTAGAAAAATGACACCTACATTACATGACAGTAGTTACTTTTAATTGCGTCGGTTCTGAATTTCATCTGTGTTGGTTATTTACTGCTTTTGTTTTTTCAGATCTGAACTGAAGATGACAGTCCCTGATGTAAAGTTTACGACAAAAGAGTTCAGAGCAGTGACGAAGCAACTATTCCTCAAAGGGAAGAGATCTGAAGAAAATCATGGTGACATGTCATTTACATCAGGCGAAAAGAAGTCCTTCCTACTCGACAGTTAAAAACCGGGATGCTGGATTTAAGACAGGGCTTTCAGCACTGAAGATAACCTGATGCCGTTGACAGGATGATCTTGGCAGATCGGAGAATTTCAGCCAGAAAGCTAGCAGACTCTGGATATATCTCGGGAACGTGTAGGATTCATCGTGATGTGTTCGACGTGGGCAAACTCTCTGCCAAATGACCGTTTTGTGGCTTCACAGGCAATTCTTGAACACCGCTGACAGAACACAGCAGGTTATGACAATGGAAGAAATGTGGATACACTTGTACGATCCATGACAAAAGAACATTCTACGGAGTGGAGGCACAGTGGCTCACTTCGTCCACAAACTTTCGAAACCAGAAGTCAGCCTCGAAGATGATGGCATCTGTTTTCTCGGAAAAAGATGGGATACTGCTAGTTGACTGCCTCGAAAGGGGTGCAACAATCCCACTACACACCTCTCTTGGACAAAGTGAAGCTGTCAACAGCAGTGCTATTTCTCCAGGACAACGCCTCCTGGCACGCGGTTGTCAATATACAGCAGTAGTTGGCTGAGCTGCACTTTGAAGTGCTGACCACCTGCTCTGGCCCCTTCAGACTGTCATTTGAAACTTGAAAAAAGTCTGAAGAAGAGGAAATTTTCGACCACTGAGGATGACATGCCTGCTGCAGCCAGCCCAACCTGCAGCAGGTTATCTATTTAAGAAGCCAAAGACTTATCAGCATCCCCTCGTAACGTATTTAACACTTTAAAAGTTTTCACGGATATTTGGACACACCATTCCCACCTGATATTGCTACAACACAAGTTAGTGGGTTAGTTATTATGTATGTAGTATATATGTGCATACATTCCTGGGGGTAAAGGCGGCCGGTGCGTAAGGCTGACAATCTTACCACCATCCTGTGCCGTTGTCACGAAATCTAGGAACCTTAACTTCCTGGAACCCTCTGGGCCTGTTCAGGACCGTAATGGGATTATATATGTGCACACACACACACACACACACACAACACACCACAACACAGCACACACACATACAAACATACACACATACATACACACACATACAAACATACATACATGCATACATACATACACACATACATACCTACACACACACACACACAAACATACATACACACACACACACACACATACATACATACATACATACATACATACACTGAGATCGAGGTACTTTGGAAGCAGCAGTCTTTTGAATAATATGTTGGTAGCAATAATTTCTTGACATAAAGACCACACCGCAATCTGTTCACACACTCTCACGCCTGTAGACCTGTGACACCTCTACTGGTAAAGAACTCGTTGACAATGGTCCGGATCGGCCGAACATGTTGCAGAAACACTAAGGGTAATTGAGTAGCCCCAACAAGCGCACACAGTTGGCACAGCGTTTGTGACTGCATAAATGTATGACACCTCCAGTGTTACCATTAAATGTCATCTGCTGTTACCACAGCAACAGTTGACTTAAAAAACAAAGGTGGTGACTTTTACAAGCATGCATTCATACCAGCAGTACAATTACAACCGGCTACAGTTAACACTTCGACTTCAATTCGGGAGCTGCCCGGTTAGACTCCCGCCAGGGGCACAAAGGCCATAGCAAGACGAAGCACGTTAAGACAGGCCTCTTCCTTCACAATTCACTATGATTCAGTTACTCCGTAGTGACGTCATTAAGCATCCTGCAAACATAAAGCATTAATTACTGTGCCTAAAGACCAGTCATGTCCTTCCACCCACGTACCAGCCCAAATCGTAAATAGTGTAACATTTTACATGGTTTCTTTTGCTCCACCCATTCCCGTCCTCAGATCAGCCCCCCGTTCTCCCCCCCCCCCCACTTCTCTATCTCTCTCTCTCTCTCACTCAATAAACCTCCCACGTTCTGTCCCTCCCACGTGCAAATTATGACGTCACAGTTACACCCCCTACAGACGCTCAGTGCCAGTTCGCTCGTAAGCACGCACGCACGCAAGCACACACACACACACACATGCCACAGCTCAATCAGCACACCGCAGCACAACAGGCTGTGTTTGCACTGTAGCACACAAACCAAAATCACACAACCGTGTCTCCCGTACCCACCACTTGACGTCATCAGTTTCAATTCACAATTTCGTCCAATTTGGTATCCTTACAGCTGACGCATACACGTCCATGTTGACCAATCCTCCTCTTCTTCTTCCTCCTACTCATCATCATCTTCTTCAGGCGCTACAACTTCACCGTTTGAAAGTTTTGGCCTTCTCAACTACTCCCTTCCATTAACGCCATTCTGTATAGCATACTGTCCAATTATTTACTCTCATAATTCTTAAAGCTTCTTTTATAATGTTTTCCCATCCAGTTTTTGGTCTTCCTATTAATCTTGCAGATATCGGTGTCCTCTTATATAGTTTTTTTTTTTTTTACAATCCCGTCATTTGTCATTCGGTGTACATGGCCATACCAGCTGAATCTTTGGGCCTTAATGTAGTTAATTACATTCTTATTTATAATTAGGTTATTTAATTCATCATTTCCTTTCATTCTCCACATGCCATCCCTGGCCCTTGTACATTCGAAAATTCTTCTTACTATATCTCTTGCATGTATTAATAATTTTCGATTCATACATTCTTCTAGTGCCCATGTTTCATTGGCACATGTTATCACAGGTCTTATTACAGCCCAACATAACTTTAGTTGGCTTTCTTTGATACTAATTTGCTTTTACACATTTTTAATTGGCATAACATGCTCTACTGCCCACAGCAATTCTTTCTTCAATTTCTTCTTCTCTGGAATCCTCTCGATTTACAACTGATTCAAGATATTTATAGGAATTGACTTGTTCTAAATATTTGGAATCGATATCATTCAGACCAATTTTTTCTCTGAACATTTTAAATATTTAGTTTTTTGTTCATTTACAATTAAAACAAATAGTATTGGCTGATTTTTTAACTTTTTAACAGTATCAGTTAGTGACAGTTTTGTTCTTGTAGTTATCAATATACCATAAGCATAGGCACAGCACTATTTTAATCATGTAGATATATTTCCTCTTAAATCTAGTTACTCTAATGTTAGATCTACAACTACACTAAATAAAGTTGCACAAAGAGGATCTCCTTGTTTTACTTCAGATTCTATTTTAAAATCTTCTGTATATTCATTATTAATCTTAACTCTTGTTCTAGTATTGATTAGCGTTAACTCAGTCAGTCTTAATAATTTTGCTGGAACTCTACATTGTGCTAAACAATCTATTATTGTATTCCTACATACAGAGTCAAAAGCCTGCGTGAAGTCAACAATATATTATGCAGATCCACATTACATTCACAGCATTTTTCAAAACTATGTCAAATTTTGAATATATTGGCAACAGTCGATCTTATTGGACGAAATTCCATTCGACATTCTTCCAATTTTTTTTTAGCTAAGTCAGATAAACTCTAATTTAATAACACATCAAATATTGAAGATGCACTATTAAGTAGAGTAATTGGTTTATAGTCGTTACATTTTAATGTCTTTTTTTCTGTATATTGGACATATAACTACTTTATTCCTTTGTGTTGGAAGGTGTTTTTATCGCATATTTTTTAAATTAATTTATATAGTTTCCGTTTCAAAGTTCTTCCTTTATTTTTTATAAATTCTGGGGATATATTATCTGCACAAGCAGCTTTGTTAGACGTTAGTTCATTTACTATAATGCATATTTCATTATACTTTGGTGATGAAACCTCATAGTTGTCACTTAAGCGCTCGCTTACGGAGACAGATGAACTTAATGTTTCCCGCGGATTAAGGATATTGTAAACATATTTTTTCCATCTTTTCAATGCTTGTTCTATTTGTGATATAACACTGTTCTCAGAATCTTTACAATTTATAGGTAATGTCGACTGTTACTTACTTACTTACTCCATGGTGCAGAGTCCTTCTTGAGAAGCTAACTGGTTTGCAGCTAGTCAATAAATTTCCTGCATTTCACGGAACCCTAAGGTTCCTTACTGCACTCACAGCCCAATCCAGTCCATATACCCACATCCCACCTCCTGGAGGTCCATCCTAATATTATCCACCCATCTACGTCTAGGCCTCCCCAGTGGTCTCTTTCCCTCCGGTTTCCCCACCAACACCCTATACACCCCCCTCTCCTCACCCATATGCGCCACATGCCCAGTCCATCTCATTCTTCTCGATTAATGTCGACTGTTACTTGTGAAAACATTTTACGTCTTCAAAAAATTTCTTTCTTTTCTTTTATTAGCTTCATCTATTTGCGTTATTTTGCTGTTTAGACAGCTTCTTTTTGGTTTATATACTTTATTTGCTTCTTTCCTCGCTTCTTTATAAAGTTTTGGACTTGTTCTTTTATTTTGTAGAAGACTCCTCTTTCTTCCTATATTTTTTTCTTAATGTCTTGTCTACACTCTTCACCCTACCATTCATTCTTTGCAGACTTTTCTTGTAATTGAATTGTTTCTTTTGCAGACTACTATTGCCGCTTTTACATTTTCCCATTTTTCATAAATGTCCTGTTGATCTGCTATATTCTTCAATCTGTTATATAGTAATATTCTGTACTCTCTACGTTTTATTGGGTTTTGTAGATATGCTAATTCGGTTTTTTACATATAAGATTATTTCCTGTACAATGTTAATAATTTTGGTTTAATTATCACTTTTTGAAGGAAGTGGTCTGAATCCATATTAGTGCCCTTCATGGATCTTATATTTTGAAATCTTTCTTTTATATTAGCATTTACTAGTACATGATCAATTTGGTTTAGGGTAGTTCGATCAGGAGACATCCAGGTTGCTTTGTGTGTATTTGTTTATATTGGAACTGAGCACTCGTTATCATCATATTATTTGCAAAAAAGCAAATTCGCACAACATTTCAACGCCTCTATTTGTTTCTTCATGCAAAGTACGATCGTCTGTTTTGATCAATCCAATCTCGTTTTTCATGACGCTTAAAAACACGGGCTAGCTACGGCTAACGACATGGGAACTAGTGGTCCAACAGACGTCATCAAATTGTTAGGCAATATGACGTATTTCCGGTACAAGTGATCAGACGCAAAATACTTTCGCGGATTCATCAGGCTACTTATGTAACGATTCATCAACTTGCAAGTTCTGGGCAATTATACTGGGAATAAAACGTCTTAACTAACTGAAATGTTTTATGCTTGTGAAAGAACTGACTTTTGGACACGACTGTAGTGCAGTTTCATTGACAGCAGCTGCAAACGTTCTACATTATCCTAAGCCAGTGCATAAATAAATACACCAATAAATAAATCCAATGGCCACAGTCCCAGTTGCAACCAACAGTTCCTCAGCCACTCAACAAATCAGCCGCTTCATCATCCTGTTCACATCAGGCAACTTGCCCCTATCCCGCGCAAGATTTTCTGATTTATTTAAAATCCATTTTAATATTGTCCTACCATCTACGCCTTGATCCTACAAGCGGTCTTCTTCCTTCAGGTTTCCCCTCCCATTTCCCTTCTCCACATGGCCCGCCAAACTCATCACGCAGTTCCTCCAGTCTCCTATCTCTCCCTTTCAGTCACAAACACTTTTTTTTGCAGCACCAAGTTGTCGCAAATTCTAAGCCTATGTTTTTCCCGTAATATACAGGACGTTTCACAGCCGCGTAAAACAAGAGGCTATTTGAAGTTCTGCCTACTTCAATCCTCGTGTTTTCGACAACACAGGGGAGGAAAAAAGATCACGGACCGAGTGACAGTAGTCATTCCTCCATGACGCCACTCCGGCCTCCGTAAAACCTGACACAAGGCACACTGCGACCTTCCGCCAGTAAGCTAACTCATTAAAGCCCAGTGGTCACTATGTGTACCGCCAGTTTAACACTCACAAATTCTACGATCTGCCCACAGTGTATTGATGTGTTTTGTGTGGCTCTGAGAATAAACAGCGATTATTTCCCATTACATTATTAACTGGTTTGTTTTTACATCAGACACTGAATTGTTTACTGCGCGGTACGGACTGTAACTTTAAATATAACGCAGGTTAATGTTGGTCTTTAACGGGTTAGTATCGCACACTGCAGCAAACCTGTGGCCGGTGCAAGGACCAACAGATATGAAGCCAGCACACAGAACTGGCGACGGTGTCACTTGCAGTTTGTGTAGCTTCCTGTGGGATTATTATCCATTTAATGAATGTAGCTGACTATATGTAGAATCATTAACAGAAAAAACTGGAACTGCTGCACAACTTGTACTAAAGTATCCACTGCACGTGCAATAACAAGACTGCTAATGGTGCATTCTGTGACGTAGTACACTGGCGTTCTTTACTTCCAAAATGTCACGCGGTCCCATGGCAAGCGCCGTAACTGCAACGCCAATGACGCCCACATGCCAAGTACAGCCCTTCCCTGCGCAGATCTGCACGACACCCACAATAATTCAGTAATTTCTGTGGATATCTCATTATCGAATTTTATCCTAATCGGAAGAAAAATGTTCAAATTGTGAGCAAAATGTGTAAAGTTGACAGTCACTTAGCCGATTTTGCTCGACAAATTGTTGACGGAACTGCAACACCGACATGGTCTCCACGTACAGCGCGCACAATGATGCATTCTAATTAAATGTGTTGGTGACTTCATACTTGACGTATCCGGCATGATGAAGACAGCCACAGCCGAGCAAGAAGTCGACAGAAGCGAGTGAGCTGCCCTGCGATCACAAACACTGGCGGAACTCAAGACGAGTTGTCCAGCAAAAGTCGGTTCACTTATTCTAAGTAAAATGCTTAAACAAGGGAAGTACTTCACAATGTTAAGAGCATTCACGCTGAATCTGAAGTATATGACACCGAACGTTATGGCCTACTTCGTACAAGGAAGGTCCCAGGTTCAAACCCGGAGACTGACTATTCAGATCGAGGTTCTCCGCGATCCTTCACAGCCCCTTCAGGACTTCAAATCAGGCCGCGACGACTTCCCTCCACAGCCTCTCTCTCACCTCCATTCCCTGCAGTCCTGTCAAGTACACAGTCAAGAACACCTGACAGCTATTCCATGACGTGCGCTTTCTTTTGTCCTGGCGAAGGGTCCTTCCGCTTCATCACCCGAGGGCAATAACACGGGGGACCACTCAAACAGATTCTAAATATGAACGATGAAGTCTCCACCTGCGTCGTCATACGTCCCCGGAAAATTAACCAACTTTATCCTCGAATTCGGCAGACATCTTACTTGCTGTGCAGAGCAAGTGTAGTTATGTATGTGCCTACGGGGAACACATGCAGGCCTACACGAGTACAGTTCCGGCATTAGAGGGAGGTGAGAGTTTAGATTCAAGCCCCAGCCCCTTCATCCCCACTGTACCCACTGCATGCTGGGTGGGACCAAGGGGAAATCCGGTCGCCTCGGAGAAGAGACAAAATAATTTACGTGAACCTTCATGCCGGGAGAGCAGTTCGCTGCAGAGGCGTGTGAACAGCTTTGTGACTGGAAACAGAAAATAATTCATTCATGCAGTGTTTGTTTCCCGTTTTATTTAACGACTCTGTATTAACTGCATTGATCACACATAAGGCTGAACTAGAATGGCTCATTATTAGACAGGACGCGTTTGCGTAATAGCAAACGTTTACTTTGGTGACGTAATGATACAGGATTATACGACATGCCAGGAACAAAGAATGTTATACACACGTACATAATACATACATACATACATACATAAATGCATAATACATACATACACATATAAACATAATAGAGGGATGCTGGTAAGTCCTTAGCCCGACCAGGAAGGAAACAAGCTAATGTTTCTGTCAGAATGGCGTGAATTTCCTTCGGCGTCTTGCCTTGCAGGAAAAAAAAAAACATGATGACAGCTCGCGGCTCGAGGTTGTTGAAATCGCGCACGCCCCTGACATTCTTCCGAGCTTGTTTCCTTCCTGGTCGGGCTAAGGACTTACCACCACCCCGGTATATGTCACGAACACAGAAACGGCACAAAATCAATGTTCCGCCACCGGACGTTAAATTTTGTACTATTCGTTCTGCAATGGTCATTGCAAATGTCGTGTCCTTTGACCTATCGGTCCGTTAATCTATTAACAATGAATGCAATTTTAATATTTTAGAGGTGGAGGGCCTAGTCAAATGGAGTCTGTCAGTAAATGCTTTATGACGTCCTGCAGTGCAGTTGGTCTGTCGGTAAATGAAAACACAGAAATGGCGTTACGACTACTGGAAGGGTTCATTTAATGACATTCCCGAAAGTCTGACAGATCGACAAGGACAAACGTTCAGACCTGAGCATAAGCGTACTTATGACGGAGCACTGAAACCGACGTACCGCAACACGACACGGAACTGGAAACATATTGCGCAAATGAACACACCGCTGCAGACTGGCTGACAGTAAGCACGGCCATTGGCAGCTACAGGCTGTGTTGACGCATCACGCGTGTCACATCTTCACACGGCCTCCTTCAAGGCCGTGTGGTGATCCGCCTGTAACAGATCCGGTGAAGAATTGCAACGCTGCTGCCATACGAGATACGGCCGGCCGTGCTGCGCCCAGCGGCTCCTCTCTGCACCACCATGTACAATTCCGCGTACCATCAACACAGCGCATTTGTGTTTCGTGTGAACTACTTCCATATGCAGCATTAAATGGTACAGTTTTGTACCCGAGACGCTGGGTGGAGGGGCGGATCAGCCGGGCAACTGCCCGGGGCGCCAAGACCTTATTGAAACATCTGACAGTATGGCGCTGGTACATTCAGTTTCCACACGCAAAAGGACGTTTTATTCCAAATTTGTACACGCGCCCTCAAAAATAATCCTCAGCCGTATCGTAGGCCGAAAATGCTGAAAAGATGTAGATTTGAAGGGCGCCATGTTATTAGCCTGACCGGAGTGTCCACATGTCTGGCAGTGGGTTTAACGGGCCGTACGAACTGAGTTTACAGACAGCTCGGGTTACTGTTCCAGAAGAAGAGAAAGAAGTGACCCACAAATAAAAAAAGCAAACCGTAAACGGAGTGCAACAAATGTATGTGTGTGAGAGACAGAGAAAAAGAGAGAGAGAGAAATGAACTGTTTGCTGCTAATACAAAAAAAACATTTTTTCGGGCAACCCATCTTTATTTTTCTTACAAATAAAGCACCTGCCCAGTACGGACTGCTGTTAGGGGTCCGTGTTTTAGAACGCCGAACTGCAGGCTGGAAGTCGGTGTGCATCGGGTAGGTCCTGCGACAGGCCACCTCCATCAAGGATTTCCTTCCTACAGCAGACGCTCAGTTGCACTGTATGCTTCTCGTGCAGCCATCCCCAGAATTAACTTCAAAATTTTCGCCCCAGTGCAACCCTGCCAGCATAATGAAAACTCCGTCCCATTGCTGTTTTCCTACCGCATCACTCACCCCAAATGCTCCACTTCTTTGCTCTGCTGCACACTGCCAACAGTCGACTTCCCAAAACGCTGCCTTCTTCACTGCCCAACGCCAGACCATGTTTCTAGCCTATCTTCACCAGAAGGACGGAATCTTCAGAAAAGTAAATTTCTCTCCCCCATAATAATAAAACAATACGCCAGTAATAACAGCGGCAACTGAAACCATCTCAAAAGCATTCAGACAGTACCTGAACAACATATTAGGAAAGCACGAAATCAAGGGAAAGCGAAAAACAGCCACACTGGGCACTGCACACAAACTGCGGTAAGTGCTGATGTGGAAGGAGAAATTGTTATCGTTGAACATGACATTGCATGTAGCGCAAACTGTAAATACAGGACAGCTGCAACACTCTATACCATAGAAGAATGGTTTGTTTCAGATACATCATTGCAAATAACCTGCATAAAGCAGACAAATTGAACAATAATTACGTAGTGCCCACTGCACTCTTGCTTCTCTCTCACTCTCTCTCATTTCTTAAAGAGTAAACAAGGAAATGTCAGCACGGATCTGAACGCCCAAGCACGGCAGTGTCGCCACACCGCTTCTTCCCACCTCGCCAAACGGTTGTCCGGGGGGAGGCAGAGGATTGCGTGGGAGTCCGCCTGGCGATCGGGGTCGTTTCCACCCACACTGGCACGTGGGTGGAATAGGCGTAGCAAGCGGTTGGCGTGGGAGACAAAATTACTTTTCAAAAACCCCACCTCAGATCACTCTTCAAACTCCCCCACCCTAAAAATCTACCTGTCACTAAATTATGTTCAAAGTTTCTATAAATTCCATTTCACGTGTTACGATCAAAGATTCAAGACATCAAACACACGGACAGTGGAGAGGTGCAGTCCCAGTGCTGCCAACTTAGCGGCCCAACAAGTCACGTCTTTTGATATATGACCCTGTGTCACGAGTTAAGCGGCTCCAGACGTTTCGGAGTGCCTTCACCTTCCAGGGCCAACAGCCTTTTGGGGCCTCCTGACCGAGAAGAACGGACACCCCATCTACACCTGTGTGAAAACCCCAGGACATGCACGTGCAATCCTCTTCCACGTGAAGGACAAGGCAGGCGTTAGAAGCACGGTTCTGGTCACAAGACAGGAAATGACGTGTAGTGCTGACACGGTGGCGTCACTCGCGAGGGCTGGGCGGCGCTACATTTATTTAGGCCTGCACCAGTAACACTTAACACCCAGAAGGTGACATGCAGCAAACACGAAGTGAAACAGCATAAAGTTTAGTGGCCACGTCGACGAGCTGCCCGGCATTTGCGCAACAAAATAGGTATCACAGAGAACAAAATTAGTGAGGGGCTCAAAGCGTGCAGAGAACTGCGTGGAAGTTGTTCAGACTCTGACGTGGGTTCAAATTATCTGGTGGCACGTGTGGGCAGATGTGCAATTCGTAAGGCGATGGCCCCAGTGGGGTCCCTTTGTTCCTCGGCGTATAGAGTGGCCCGCGTTAGTGACTCGGGGTACAGTAGACGAGAAGCTTGTATTTGCCTTCCTTGTCAGCGTCACGATGCAGCCACATACTTCACAACATGGCAGCGCAGTAGGCACAGCGACTACGTTATGGGCTGGACGGTCCGGGACTCGAATCCCGGCATGCACAAGAGATCTCTTGCTACCAGCCTCCCAATTAACGAGTGGTGGTGTCCTCTCCCGAGAATAGGGCAGCCACAGCGTGATGCTGACCACTCACCTTAAGAAAGAGTGGAGACACACCTCTACTCCCCACATATGTCGTCACGACCTGAAGAGAAGCATTTACCTTTCACTACTTGCCAATCTCCACACACTGCGCAAACCGCAAACAGTTTGCTGACAGGGAACGTCGTTATTTGTTTAGAGAACATTTAATTTATACTTGTGATTAAATTATAAATTGCTATTAGTTAATTAGTAAAAATTAATGTCGCAATTAGTTACAATTTAATACTGCCGACTCCCACTGCTGTCTCAGAACGTTAACTCGCAGTCTGCGCTGTTCCTCTGTCTGTACCGGCATTTTGTAACTAACAGCTGTACAATTA
>Ga0131853_10008266_pt1 | contig 18951 bp, 7 predicted proteins | sample TergutLab28metaG_FD_92764 | JGI IMG/M metagenome (GOLD analysis project Ga0131853, IMG submission 92764) | Labiotermes labralis P1 segment gut microbial communities from Petit-Saut dam, French Guiana - Lab288 P1 (version 2) (version 2) | ecosystem: Host-associated > Arthropoda: Insects >...
CCACTGGGGGAGTAGAGGTATAGCTATACTGTACAGGCACTGAGGCTCTGTACAGGCCGTATGGCCTACTGGAGGAGTAGAGGTATAGCTATACTGTACAGGCACTGAGGCTCTGTACAGGCCGTACGGCCTACTGGAGGAGTAGAGGTATAGCTCTAATCTTTCTTGACCACAGCACTAGAAGGGGGTGAGGAGTTAGCTCATGTCCCAGAAGTCTTTGAGTGGTAATAAGTAAATTTTGAAGCCTGATTATGTTGTGGTAATTTATCAGAGAACACGGTAAATATGTGTGTTTTTTTACTGTTACAAAACAGAGATGTCTTGCATTATGAAACCTCAAGTAGCCTTCACTCCACGATAGTCCTGGTTCTACAGAATTTTCATTTGAATTCAAAACATTGATTGACATTTCTCATATGGATTTTTCTGCCTTCTGGATGCCTTATCAGTCTTGGGTTTAAAATATTTAAGTCATCTTGGTCATGCCCACATGCAGTGCAGTTGTGTGGTGCTAGTGTACTCTGATTTGGCATTGAGTGATCTTGTTTGGACTGATTTGAGTGGCAGCTCTCACCATATGTGTTATCATTGCTTGCAGCTGTCAAGCTTAAAAAACGTGACTTCCCGTAGCCCAGAAACTGAGCTGCTGAAACGACAGTTGCAGATGGGCACACTGTTAATTTGAAGCAAGCTGCTCTTTTGTTGAGAGAATTTATCTTAGGGTGACAGGTTTGGGTTTTATGCTGAGACGTGGCCTGCTGCAGCCTTGCCTGTTATGAACCAGTCTCCTTTGTTAAGGTTGTGTCATAGAATCTTTCCCAGTTAAGGGCCTGTATTTTTAAACAATGGGTGGTTAGTCCATTGTAAATCTCTGAAGTTGGCTTTTCTTGTAATGTGTCTGTGACTCCATATTGAATGTACTTGCTGATACTTTCTGTATGTGGGGGAAAGTTTTCTCTATCTTAGTGTGATGACTTGCACTATTATTGTTACATTATCAGTTATTTGCTTAAGTTGCTATAGTATTCATCTGTTTTGTGCCTTTTATCCTACCATTCAGATAGCTGGCAGGTTTACTGTCTGCCTGTCTTAAAGTGGCATGCATGTACATGTGCTAGTGACATAGTTCACACACCAACAACTGCACTATTTATTAACTTGGTTAAAAGTTTTAAATTTGCATTAAAATACACAATAATATCACTCCTGCTTGTTTTGGTCTTTAATGACCATCATCAGGGAGCTTTATCTGTAACTGACTAATGCCGCTCTACGACATGCTGCCACATCACCTAATATATATATATATAAAACAACGTAATTTTACCGAGTGTTTTAACATAAATATAACTTTAGTTAGGTACAGATAAAGCTCCCTGATGATGGTCATCAAAGACCGAAATATGTAGGAGTTATATTATTGTGTATTTTAATGTAAATTTAAAACTTTTAACCAAGTGAATAAATAGTGCATTTGTTGGTGTGTGAACTACATAGATTTCAAAATGCACAGTGCAGCAATAAAAAAAGTGCTAGTGACTTTGGTCAACAGGATGAATTCTTGTCATGACTGGAACAAGACAAGAACTCTGATTCAAAAGTCACTCTTCAGTGCTGCTATATTTCATGAATGTAGTAATATGAAATGTATTTTAGAAATTCGGCAGTTTTCTTAGTGGTGTTTTGTGGAATATGCTGGAAGATGTAAATATTGCTCTGTCCTTTTGATTTTTCTCTCTGTCTGTTTATGAGCTATGACCTGGAGGAACAAATCCAAGGTGTAAACATTTCTAACTTCTCTTTGATATATTACTCACTGGCCATTAACTTGTTATTTACTTAACAGATCTTAATTAAGTTTGAAGTGCTAGAGGGGTTGGTGGTGTGATGAATGGACAGACACTTGTAAATTATTACATACAGACTTCAGCATTCTGGTGACAGTATTTGAACAACTGTGGTGTTAAAACACTTTGTCTGTAATGTGAATTGAATAGTCATCTTCCTTACAGACTGCATGGAGAAGCTGATGATTTCACTGAACAAGGTGATACATGGTCACACATGGAACTAGATGGCAACAGTGTTAAGATAGAAAAGTCAGATGAACAGCAGACTGGCTCTTGCATGAAGAAAACTGTCTCTAAGCCCAAGAACTTCCCAGGTTCTATAAGTAGAACAGGTGAGAGAAAGACAGATGTGGATGTCAAGGTTCAGTTCAGTTTGCAGCATTCATCTGCAGCACCTACTGAAGTGAATATCCCAGACTATTGTGCCAGTGTTTCTTCTGCAGTGAATCCAGTGCATTTAAGTAGAGACAGAAATGCTGTGAAGGTTAGATCAAATACAAGGACAAAAGTGCATAAGAAGAGCATTGTGTGTCCTGAATGTGGGAAAACATTTCTGCAGAAGCATCAGTTACTTTTACATATGCCAACTCATTCAGGAGAAAAGCCATATGGCTGCTCTGAATGTGGGAAGAAATTTGCAAGGAGAAGACAGCTTACAGTGCATATGTTTACACATACAGGTGAAAAGCCCTTTCTTTGTCCAAATTGTGGTGAGAGTTTTGGCAGAAGTGACACACTTACAAAACACATGAGGTCACACACAGGTGAAAAGCCTTTCCATTGTGCAGTGTGTGGCAACAACTTTGGACGCCGTAGTACATTGACTAATCATATGAGAGCACATATGGGTGAAAAGCCATACCTTTGTACTGAGTGTGGGTGGAGATTTGTTCAGAGTTATGACCTGACCAAACATATGCGATCTCATACAGGCGAAAAGCCTTTTCATTGTACAGTGTGCAGAATGAGTTTCGGTCAGAGGAACAGCCTCACCAAACACATGCGAAGTCATACTGGTGAAACGTCATTTTCTATGGACCTGACTAAAGGACTGCAGTATACAAATTATGCCCCACCTACACTAAATTAGGGAAACATCTAGATGTCATTCTTTATAATAAATAGGTTCTTCTGAAGGCATTCCACAAATATGTGAACATCATGTTTGTGCCCAATTCTGCTCAGTGTTTATTGTGCTAGGGTAAACAAATTATATATATAGTGTTGCATGAATTTATTAATGGCTTTAAATTTGTCTTATCTGCAGTGGTTCATGATGTAATGTCATTCCAGTAGGGGAAGCTTAGTGAGGCACATTGTACTTGCTGCATCTTATCAGACATCAGATGGCAATGTAATTAATAAATTCTGTTTTTAATCACAAACACAGGCAGACTAAGTCAAACACAACTTTGAATGTTTTATTGCTAAGGTGTTTTTATTCACATAGCGTATCTTAGGAACAACAACATGTTTCGGCCTTTTTCTTCTGTACCATCATCCGGTTGATCATTTATTCCTTTTGAGGCAACTATACAGTAAGCAATATCAAGCTTGATATTGCTTATTGTATAGCAATAAAACATTCAAAGTGTAGCCGAACATTTTTAGTATAGTTGTTTCTTAGAATTGCTGGCGTCAGTTGCAGACAGTTCATGGCATGCATTATAAGTTAATCTGTCAATGTATATTCGGGACTGTTGGTAATAGGTAGGAGGGGAGAGATTTAAATGAGAAAACGTTAGCGGCAGACAACGGACACCAGCAATCCAGTGTGAATTCAGTCGCATATGAGTGTGGTGTAAGAGGGAGTACAGAGAAGTGACTGTGTCAGTTTCTCAGAAATGATCTAGTTGTTTTACTGGATATAGCGCTCCATTATTTTATATCAAGAATAAATTGAGTAAATATAACAAGTAAAAAAGAAATAATTAAAACTATAAGTGATTTGGTGAACCACACCCGTTTCCCGAAAGAGGATCACCTACCAGACTGAGAGCATCGGGACAACAAAGTTACGAAGAGTGATCATGTAGAAAATTTGTGTTTGACTTTACTCTGTCTGTGTTTGTGATTGTATGCGGTACAACAGGGATGACTCACTTGAAAGTTATCTGTTTTTAATGTATACTGTTATGGTAATCGTCTGTGTAATCAATTAACACACATAGCTTGAAGCTTTTATTACAACTAAATTTGGTAAAATGGTCTTGCGTTGGCAGCTGTATCAGGTGTTTCAGGTAAACCAAAATTTCAGAGACTAACACCAACTCCATCATCAGGTGTCTGATATCAGAACTCTAATGATGGAGATGGAATCAGTTTCTGAAATGTTGATTTACTTAAACCACTCAATACTGCTGTCAGCCTGAGAGGATTTTATTCAATTAACACCATCAGTGAGAAGTAAAGAGAGTGTTATGAACACTTCCACATCTTTGACTTCTTTTGTCTGGGAAATGTGAACAGAAGGCACATTAAAACAGGCTGTTAGAAAATGTTAACAGCAAGGTTGGATGAAGGTGAGGCCTTGGTTCAAAAGCAGTTTTACATTACTAACAACTACATGCTTTGTTAGTATAATATGAACCTAATGGATATCATGATATGTTCCAGTGGACACTGGCTTTTTGTGCAATGAAACTGCCATGTTGGTGCAGCAAGGAAGATGCTGTATAAATTGACTGCAATTTAGCAAACAAAGAAATTAAAATATAAGCAAGTGTATGGATAGTGCTTAACCCTGGATATTTCATGGATTGATAATCTGGAGAATATTGTAGGTCCACATATGCTTACGTGAATGAGTATCTTTAATAACAAGCAATTTTTAGGCCAAAACAATTGCAAATCTGAGTAATACAGAACTGCATTTAAAATGGGCACATATGTTGTGGGTAAGAATGCCATAAGAAGAACTGTGGATAACATTGACAGAAAGGATGAGATACTGAGGGACCTTGGGTGAAACTGCTGTAGATGTAGATGGACATGTGGTTGTGTCAAAGCATTAAAAAGCTTGTATTATTGTATGTTGAAGGCAGTTCGTTGAAATCTCAGTTTTATATTTTTTAAGCTAGTAATATATTGCAAACAGTACAGAAATGTGATTGACATTAAGTGAATCTTTGTATTCAGGCAAGTATTTTACAACTTATTAATAAAAATATTACAAATGATGTTCTTGAGATGGCATTTCTTTTATTTTGAGATCCTTAGTGTGTTTGTTTGTGGGCCGGGTAGCTCAGTTGGTATAGTGACTGACTATGGGCTGGACGGTCTGGGATCGAATCCTGGTGGGGATGAGATTTTCCGCCTGTCAAGACCGGCCCTGGGGCCCACCCAGCCTACTGTAAAATGGGTACCGGTTCTTTCCCGGGGGTAAAGTGCAGCTGGGGCATGCTGCTGACCAATCACCCCCCTCTAGTTCCACAGTCATGGAAGAGTAGAACAATACCTCTACCCACCCTCTGGGCCACACCGGGCCTGTAACGGGATCACTTTACCTTTGCCTTTACTATGTTTACTATGTAATATATTTGTGTGTGCTTGTGTGTATATGTGTGTGTGAATGATTGTTTGTTATCTGTCTCTTTTACAAATGGCATTTATTTTATTTGCTGAACTCTGCTTTTTACATTGTGTTGCTCCATAATTAACCTTAGTTAAAACTGCATGAAATGTCAAACTTTGATGTAATAAAGGTTAAATACTATATTATTTGAGTTTAAGGTATTGGAATGAAATCAGTATGGCTTTTGAAGACAGAGCTCAAAGTGGTATACGGTAATGTTTAACTGAGCTTCAGATGAAAAGTGGCTGGTGGCTGGAAATTGCAACTACTTAAATGATGGTCCAGGCTGTTTTCATACATTTGTGGTATTTCTATGTTTTCTGCACTTTATGAGTACATAACTTAGTTGCCATAAGTTTTCTATTCTCCTAGTAGTCAGTCCTTTTATCCTTATTTATTAAATTGTTTTTACTTTCGTACTTTCAGTAGAGTGGGTGATATATCAAAAAGAGTTTTGTTTGTCTGAGGCTTATTTTGTAAATCTGTGCTACTTTAATGTGGCAGGCTGTCTTAGGTGATACTCTAGCTTTTATGATACGGTGTAGGGCAGAGGCACCCAAATTCTTTTATTGGTAGGCCACTGGATGAGAAATTCATGTGTGTACAGGACACTTTAATTTTTTTTAACACTGGTCAGGAATAGCCTGTTAGTTATTCCAAAGTGTGGACGTTCTAGCAGTAACATACAATCGGTCAAAAGAAAAGTTTGATAATGTGGAAATAGGTGGTAGGTGGTTAGGCCCTACTGTCCAACTAGTTTATGTGTGCTAGCTAATTAGATTTAGGGGTGGAGGGGCTAAGGAGCTTTTTTGGGCCACACCCATGTGTCAGATATCCTTGGGTGCAGATAGTTTTATCTGTTGAGTCTGTCACAAAATGTTTGGTAGAATTACTTAAATGAATGATTGGTCAATCACAAATTTTCAGTCCGTGAATTTAATATTTACTTTATAGTCAATAAATGGAAAGTTAAGTATCAGGCTTTGTGTGATGGCAGAAAGGTATAATGGTTTACATGGTGGAGTTTGGTTGCAGATCACATTGGAGATGCTTCTTACTTCAGAAATATTGCAGCGTTCAGTTTTGTAATATTTATTTCAGACAAGAGTTGTTCTGCAGTGGAAATACAACAGAAGTTCATTGTAATGACTGCTTTGCTTATACTGTGATTTGATACATGCCAACAAATTGTCTGCAATGCTTGTACTACGTTTATTTTTAATAACAATATATTTGAACATTGTTGCATGTTTTCACTGACTTCTTGGTGCAACTTCCTGATAGGCCTTAGCAAAGTTCACTGCTCATATCATGTGGTGCATATGCGATTGCTGCTACTACTGTTTTTGCAGTGGTGACCAGATTACTTGCTAATTTTGTGCAGCGGTGAAGAGGCAAGCTGGTAAGAAGGGAATCACATAATTTTTTTCTGTTGTTCCCAGGTCAGGTCCATTAATATATCACTTTCTGATATCCCATGTACTGGGCATATTGTTGTCTGCAGATTTATCACATGCCACCTGATATTACCCGTATATTCTGCCACAGCCATCGTATGTAGGCACATGATGCTTTCCGATATTTTCAAGGAGTGTAATTCTTCCCATTGTCTGTTAGATGCTCACTTCACCTGAAAAATCTCTTGTTTATTTTGAGAGTGACAAACTGTGTATTGCTGATGGTGCTCTCATTAGGTCACAAATGGATGTGAAATGCTGTACACGTATGGGTGCTTCAGCTCAACTTTGTGTCCAAGTCTGTGATGTAATCTGCCAGCTAAGTGTTGAAACTGGTATTAACCCTTTAAACGCCAAGTTAAATCCCATCTGCCATCTGCTATCATTATTTGGAGCTCACCATATTCTCCACGTTAGCAGGTAAAGGGTTAATGCCACCATTTAAATGTGGCTGCCAATCCCATAGAACCAAGACATTTAAAGTAACCCATTGCCTGACGATAAACTTGCAGCATCAATTTCAAATGTTAACAACAATCTCTCAGTAGTGAGGGATATGTGCATATCATAATCTTCCGAAATCATCTCTTTTGTAGGGTTGAATTTTTATGAGTGTTTCTGGGCCACAACAAATCAATCTGTGGACTTGCAGTTATACAGCACTGTTTTAAGGTGTTCATTTAGTTTTTTTTATTCATGAAGAGTCAAAATATAATACTGACAATGTTTGAGCAGCAGATGCTTGTGTTTGCAAGCACTTGATTTAATACTGAAGGCAAAGAATTACTTGTTAATTAGAGATACAAACACATGGTGCAAAGTAGTATCACTTGGAGCACATCAGTAATTCAAACAAAAACCTTACCAGACTGAGAGCAAGCCCTATTAACAGAAAGAAGAATGAACCTTGTAAATGGTTCAAGCTTAGGGCACAATATTCATCTTTCATATCTTCCAGAGCTAATGTTCCAGCTTCAATTTTCCTTGCATCCAATATACTTTTCAGAAACTGATTTGGTAAACCTGCCTCCACAGTGCGGGTCATTACCACATTAATGCGATCTAGAAGGTGGCTTCCTTTCGGCAACAGCATAACAGAATTTAACTGGAAGGAATCATCTCGAAATGCATAAATCTCATGTTTACCCTCTTGTTTCACCAGTCCATCAACAATGTATGCCAGTAAAGCCCTGCCACAAAATGTTGCATAGTTGTCATGAGTGGCAACATAATCCAGACATTTGAATGGTTCACATTGGACTCGTGGTGTTAACTTCTGTAAGAAATCTTTGGTGAGAAATTTATCCAGGACATAATAGAAAGCATAGATGAGGTCAGATTCAACAAGTTCATCCACATTACTTACTTGATGTAGAAGTCCAGGGTTCACTACATAGCTGGTGAAGAATGCCTGGAATATTGTATTGACTGCAAGGGAATAGATTATCATCGACAGGAAGAATGTCCGGAGAGGGAGACTGCAAGGCATTGTGGGTACACCCTCACCCAAGAACGCGGCCCACATACTGGACAGGCACAGAGAGAATTTCCAGTAACTATGTGATACTTCATTATGCTTAACTGTGTGGAAAGAAAATAGGAATCTCATAAAAATACTTGCTAGAATAATTACCAGGAAACCGACTAGCCATGTCAGTGGGTCAAAGACTCTGACCATGCCCAACCAACGAGGATAAGACTTTGCACGTGCTACAAACCATGTAAATCTGTCAGTGAAGTAGTTAACTGTAACGTCAAATACAAGATGATCCTCGAGTTTCCTCAGAAGACTGGCAAATATGATGTCTGCTTCACCATACACAATGTCAGCTCTTAGTCCTGTCCAGGTACCATTCTTCAATTGTATTCCTCCTCTTTCATCTCCAGGTGGTATTCGAAGTAATAGGGTCATGTTCATGCGTTCAGCTATGCTTTGAATGAGTCGTATTTCCAAGCCATCAATGATAGATGCGTTTGTTCTGATGTCGCCGTGCTTATCACATATAACAAAAGGATAAAATTCGAAAGTGGAAGCTCTAATTGGACATCCCTTGAGATTGTGTGGAACTTTCTCAGGGAATAGATTTGAGTTTTGTAAAAAGTGGCCCCCTTCTTTGTTCAAGATCCAAGAATTGATATGGATAACATTTCTGAGTTCCCCACATAAACCTGAGGGAGACTGGTAGGGGAACCATGTATAGACCAGTACAGTGGACTCATTGCTCTGGGTATTTGAAGTTGGAAGTAGCACCACTGCATTTATTATTTGCCACCGCCACAATTCTTGTAGAACATCTTTTGCCACTTTCCTGGCATCAATCATCTCCTCTGTTAATAACAAAATGACAAATTTTGCTCGGGAGTTCCATACAGGTAATGTTTCCAGTTCTTGTACCTGTCTCCTCAAATTATTTACCATCTGATCTTGCAGAGCTTTATATTGTGTATTAACTAGAATGTAACTACTGTGAATGTTGTCATTTCTCTTACTGTTTTCTGTTTGGTTATGTTTTACAGTTTTGTCTGAAGTATGGACTACTACAACTGGCCAGAGAGTCAAGCTGTGAAGGCATTTTGTTAGGTTTTCAATAAGTTGTACTATATTTCCAGCAGTTGACTGTTTGAGATGTCTTATTTGCCTTGATGCGTTGTTCTTCATGTCAGTTTTTGAAACAGTTGTGTTGGGCAATGATATCACAAGGGTTTGGCCTCGTGTGAAGTAATGGTCTGCAACTGCTACAGCAGAAGCCACAACTAGTTGACCACCAAGGTAGTCGCAGCCAGAACCAGAATATTTATTGGCTAGAAACACTAATGCCAGAGTAACCTGTTGAAAGATAAACAATACCGTTGATAAATTTCTTAATGCAAAACAGTAGTTTTAGCCCTCTGTTGATTTCAAACTAAGCAATTCCTATTTGTGCCTAAAAGTGCAGCAGAGCTGAACATTGCTTGTTCACATTTCCTGTTTGAAGCATTTGTTGGATTTTTCTAATAAGTGTTTTCCTAATACACAGGTACCCAGGGTCCTTATAGGTATAAAGTTGAGTGTGATTTATTTGAAGGTTAAAGTGAAAAATTGTGATCCTACTGATAGCAGTGCTAACAATTATGATCAAGTTCCACAAATGTTTAGTCTAATGTACGGTCTGACATAATAGTGCTTATGCTGTATGCCTTCAAAATATTTCTTTATATGGTATTATAATTTTTTTCTGCATTCTGTTGAGCAGATATGAATGTAGACTTGGTTTTTCTGATTTTTTTATAATCATTTCCACTGTACATTGTGATTTAGAGAAAGATTTTGATTGTGTTAATCATGATATTCTATTATCTAAATTGAAATTCTATGGAATCAGTGACAAGGATTTTCAACTGTATCAATCTTATCTGGGTAACAGGTATTTTAGAACAGCAATATATGACACCGAGAATAGTAATAAAGTTTTAAATTCGGCTAAAGTAAGACAAGGAGTCCCACAAGTTCTTTTTTGGGACCTGTACTTTTTCTTTTATATATAAATGAGTTACCTAAGATTATAAATAAAACTTAAGCACCTATAATTTTTGCTGATGATACTAGTGTCTTATTTGCTCACTCTAACCCAATAGATTTTAACAAAAAATATTTACATAGTTTTTATAACTTAAATAAATGGCTAAGAGCAAACAAATTATCTTCAAATTTTAATAAAACAAATTATGTACAATTTACAACTAAGAGAAATATGTCAGTTAACTTAAAAATAGGCTTTAACAATAATTTTATCACCAACAGCTCCTACACAAAATTCCTGGGGGTGACAATGCATAATACTTTGTCTTGGAATAATCATATTGACTTAATTTCATGTAGAAACTTATTTAAGAAATTACAAATTTTGTCTTTGACATCACAATATATGTTATCTTTATTAATGTTTGTGGTTCAAAACAAAAATCTTTTCCTAACAAACAATAAAAATCGCAATTTAGACACTAGACAAAGAAATAATTTATACCTTCCTGAAGCAAACTTAAACATTTATCAAAAAGGAGCTTTTATTCAGGGATAAACATTTTTAATAATTTACCCTTAGAGATTAAGAATGTTGCTGGTAACCAAGAAAAATTTTAAATTGCTCTGAAAAAAATTTTACACACTTACTCATTTTACACATTTGAAGAGTACCTTAGTCCATTGTGAATTAAGAACCATATCACAAGATTTTATTATAGTGGTATGTTGATTTAAGATTCTGTCTATGTGCGTTATGTAAGTACTCTTGAATTGTTTTTAAGTACTGTCTAGGTACATTATGAACTTTTCACTGACTGTATATTCTGAACTGATCATATTTCCTTGTATAAACTTGATTTGTCTTACTTATGTATTATAATCACAAATCACTATAATATGTATCTTATTGTCGAGACTCGTTTTGTACTATGCTTGTTGCTATCTAATGATAAGTTCTATATCCACTCTGATGGATCTCCAGGAATACTAAACAAATAAAGAAATAAACAAACAAATAAAAATAAATTGCAGTATATCAAAACAATAAAACCAGCAGGGTACACTATATCAATGTGTGTTTATATATCTTCCTTTGACACTGTATCATCTTTTAAACAGTAATATGTATTCGATTTTGAAATCTGCAGAATGTGTTGTAAAGATTCTTGATGATGGCTATTTTGGTCCAGACATGTTGGATGGATAGTAAATGAGTAGAGTAGAACATAATGTTCCCGGTTGACTAATTGTTTGGTTAACTTTTCTGCGTGTACTGAGTGACTATCCTACGAAGGAGCTTATAAATAGTATGTATTTTATTTTTGATATATTAGGAGTGTTTACATTTTTATCCAATAAATTATTGGCTTAGACCAGAAGCTGATATATTTCATCGAATTCCTGGAGTTGTTTCTGTTAACAATAGGCATGGAAAACTTTCAGTGTCTTTTGCATTCCTAAATTCAGTATCGTTATTTAAATGGTTATTTTGGTTTTTACTGAAGACAAGAAGTAATAAACATCCTTAGGTATGGTTCCTAACACTAACACTAACCATCAAAGATAACAGAGGTGTTGATGTCAGTGCATACGAGAATATCATCTCACCCTTTATTTGATTAACCTAATAATGTTTGTTGAAGACTTTGAATTGTGAAGATCTACAGTACACAGTTCTCTGTAGCTTCCTTTCACTTTCCCTTAGGTCTAAATATTCTTGGCACCCTATTCTAGAACACCCACAGCTTAATGTTCTTCCTGTAATGTTGGAGACCAATTTTCATACCCATACCACACTGCAGGCAAAATTTTAGGGGGATGCCTGTTTTCCAGTCTTGACCATAACATCAGCTGTCATAATTGGTTGTTGACATGGTTTCATCAGTCTGTCTAGGTAAATACCAAGGTAATGTCATGATTGATTCCTTCCAGGTCCTTACCACTTCATAATTTTCAGTCTGTACATTGATGCTGTACTGACAGAATCGTAAAACCACAAGCATACGCAAAATTAAAAAAAAAAAAAATAATAATAATAGTAAAATAAGAAAAATTAAATAAAAAATATAGTTTCATGTATTTCAATCTTTACATTCTAGATCATGGGTGGGAAGACAAAACGTTGATTGACTTAATTTTTTCTTCATTTATGTCTAGGCTAACCTGCACACTAGCACCTAACAGAGACTTCTTTTTCTTTTTTCCCCGTATGATATATATAGTCGTGTGGTTTTACCCAATGTGTAATCATCAGCATAGAATGGATCCTAATGTGTTTGATTTAATTCTAATATCTTGATGTTTTTAATCTTCTTAATACCATATTTTATAGCAAAGTTGAAAAGTGATTGCAGTGTTTCAGACTGCTGTGGTTTGGAAATGCATTGGACAGATTTTTGCCTAAACAGATTTAATTAATCAATGTATTATCCAACTAATGCACTCTGTGATACAATGTGCATGACATGAGTACAGTACACTGCCCAGTAGCCTAATATACACATCACACAACATATCTGGGTGAGATCACTTTAGATCACATGAAATCTATGCCAGTGTTTGTATACACCACCCATATACTTAGAAGCAACTAAGAACTAACAACTGAGGCACGTGAATAATGTATTGATATATAACATCAAAACTCTGTAACTAAAGACATACAACTCAGGTGGCTTATGGATGATATATTATAACACATCATTGTACTGCAAGTTAACATTATTACAAAATTTATGTATTTTAACAATCTAATGTTCTAATAATGCTTATAAGAATGAACAAAACATATACTGGCAGGTTGGTTTGTGTACCATTGTTGTAATAACTCCCTGAGGATGGCACCTAGATTCCGAAGCTTGTAGGAGTTTGTGTACGTCACATACATTGTATCACAAAGTGCACAAGTTGGATAATAGATCAATAATAAGAACATGCACGGCTTGAATAACATAAAGATTTAATTGAAATTGAAAATATTTTGCACTACTTTCTCCTAATTGATCATAGGCTGCCTTGCAGTAAATTAATAGCCAATGTAGTGACCTATTGAAAAATTATGTTGGTAATCTCCAATAGTTTTCATCTACATATGGCTTTAATCTTGAGACAGGAATGTTGCATAAACAGTGGTACGGCTGAGTATTTAATATGGTCTGTTTTGTCAACTTATATTTAATGATGCTAGGCAGCCGAGATCACTCATTCGGTATGGTGACATGTTATAGGGTGAAATTTAACTTTACTCTTATTTAACAACACTTACTTTTATCCATTGACACAGGTTCACATATGGCATTTTCATTAGCCTTATATTCAGGCTTATTCACCTAAAGTAGGAGAGCATATGGAAGGCGAATACATAGTAACCAAATGAAACGAGATCAAGAACATCTGTGACAATACTTCCTGTTTTATAACTTATCAAAAATAAGTAGACTGAGCTGCTTACAATTCTCAACACTTGAAAGAAGTCTTCATATAAATTCTCTCTGGGTATAATATCTGAAGATATGTGCCATGGTATACACACAGACACACATATACATATTCAGTATGGCAATTACAGGTACAGTTAAATCATATATATTTTATGCATGTAAAGTGCATTGTGTGTTTGTTGTTCCCATAATAAAATATTAACTTGCTTTTGTAATATGAACCAGAGGTTTAAATTGGTTTTTATAAAAATCATGTGTCATTTTGGCATTTGCCTTCCCTACTCCCTGCTAAAGTTGAGAGGAGAATCCGCTTTCCATTTATATTTTAAGCTGCTTTTAAATCCAGAGCACAGGGGAAGGAAGTTTTGGCTTATCTAGATTCCTCTTACTAGGCCCTTTGTATGTTGTGTTAAGATGCACCTTCCGTGTAGAAGAGGCCATTTATATTTTCTGGATGTATTGCACAGTACTACCTGAAACTCCTAAGTTATAGTGCTCAGTAGGGTAGTGTTTGTGACATACCCGGGTGCTGACAAGTCCTTAGTCCGACCAGATAGGAAACAAGCTCGGAAGCATTTCAGGGGCGCGCGCGATTTCAACAAAATCGGGACCCGGGCTGTCCTCAAGGTTTTTTTTTCCCCCCCCCCCCCTCCCGCGAGGCAATACGCCTAAGGATATTTACGCCATTCTGACAGAAACATTAGCATGTTTCCTTTCTGGTCGGGCTAAGGACTTATCTGCACTCCTGTAATGTAGTGTGAATGAATAATTGGAAGTGGCTGAGACCTGCTGTAACATACAGTTCAAGCAAGTCTTAGGAACTGAGGAAAACTATAAAATATGTTACGACATTTGGCCTCTGATGCAAGATCAAGTAGATGTGACAGTGAATGAAGGGATTTTGACTATATGCTCGTTTATTTTGATCTCAAAATTACCACAGTAGCATGGCCTCTGGCAGTGTAATACGGGAGTTAGCTTCACTCAAATAGCCCCGTGGCCGAAAATCTCCAACGTACCCAACTTTGGAATCGAACACGAAACTGCCCTCTTTCAATATTGGACATAAATTATTGTAGAACGTCAGAACTAATACGTTTGCTTACCGACTCCCAACCGAAATGACACAAGCAAACAGTACCATTTGTTACATTAATACTTTAAAATGCATTATAATTTAGCAGCCATTTTTTTTATACTATCGATCAGCGAACGACATATTTTGCCTAATTTATTTACCAGACTACACGCATTCTGTCCTGCAGGAGATTTCTGTTACACCAGGAGTAACGACAAGGTCGGAAGATGTGTCTGAAAGAATTTCCGAAATCAAGGCCACGCAGAAAATTCTGTAATGATAAACAAGTTTTTGAGGATCGGGAAAAGGTTAACGAAGTGTAACACCTATAACAAAATATGGATCAAGTTGCACTTCGGGGCGCTTTTCGAAAGTGTGGCAAGATACGAATTATTATTTACTGTCCGCCCGCAAATAACAGCACCCATATCAAGAGACATATTTCGATTGAACTTGGTAAGGTGGACTTGTACCAAAATTGGTCAAGTTATATGAATGTTTATTTAATTATATTACTTTTGTCGGGTAGGGTTTTTATTACTGTTTAGGGTGTATATGATGTTTTAAGTACAGATATGTCTCTCGAGTCCTTCGACAGATTCTGAATGAAATTCAAGTAGGTACGGCGCGTCTCTTGCACGAGTTCTGTGAAGCTTATTTATGTATTTATTTATTTGTTTATTTATTGGCTATGTGTAAGGCCCACTTTGTTGCAGTACCTAAATTCATTTTTGACCTATCACAGTAAGAAAGTTAAGAAAATATTGTTTATTATTTATTTAATGTACAAGTATAATACATTTACAAGTTTCAAAATAGACTAAAGACACTAAACATGTTATATGCTGAATTACGTTACGTGGATCTATCTGCGTTTTCATTTATGTGACTGTCATTAGCAATCAGTATTTTATGGTGAGTTCGGAAGATGGCAGCAACATTCCGAAATGCGGTAAGAGATGGGCCAACGAAATCAGTGGCGTTGTACAGAACACGAAAGGCATACCGTGATGCGTAAAGAGACGATACAAGTTACTGTAATTAATACCATAATGACTTTAGGTTGATATACGGAGTGGCGAAAAAGCCACGAGACACGGCTTTTCTGTTCCGATCAGTACATATTTCATGGCTTATAGTTGTGGCATCAATAGATGATTCTCTTCAGATCAGTACATATTTCATGGAAAGGTACATATTAGCTTCTGCAGTAATCAAACACAAGAATGAGTAAGATGGAGAAAATAACATTTTGAAAGTGTACGTTTATTCTCTTCATTATTTAAGTGTGGTGGATGCAAATAATAATTCATAAGCTTTTAGCTAAACATTCTACATTAATTCTGGCAAAATATCTTTAATGTACAGGGTAATAGGCCTTTATGTGTCTTTCCACATATGAGAGTTTCTTAAATGAGATATTTAAAGACTTACATTTTTCTAGACCCACAATTGACATTTGAATAGCGTACTTAAACTGAAGTATTTATTGTGCGCTGTCTGTTTCGGCAAATACGGATAGAAACTTTCAGAACGTGTGTGGACAGATTGAAATATTCATCACCAAATTCCGTAAAGCTCTTTCGAGAGTTTAGTAACTTCGTGAATGTTACACTTCAATTATAAACGTACTGGAATATCTGATAGAGCAGCAGTGAACACGTAGTTGTTTAACAATTGCGATTTCGCTTTGAGTCTGACAAACTGCAACAATCAGCTTTTCGCTCTTTATTTTACACAGCGAAAAGCTGAAGCACAATTTTCTCAAGTCCAAATCCTGTTTTAAAATTTGATGGACGGTAAACCGGTTCAAATTTAACTCACTACTGATCATTCTCAACGTCAATCGACGATCTGACCTCGCAAGAGACCTCACTCTTTCCGCATTGTAGTCCGTTTTTGAGGTGAAGGTCTTCCCCCACGAGGTTCGTCTTTCAATTGTTCTTGGCCTTCTAAAAAGGACTTGTGCCATCCGAACACTTGTGCCCTGGATAGGGAATGTTCTCCATAAGCCCTTTGTAACTTTTCATAGGTCACAGTAACGGATTCGCCAAGCTTTACACAAAATTTGATGGCACAACGTTGCTCAAACTTTTGCCGGTTCATTTTCGTAACGCACCTCTCAAACACTAACTTCACTTCAGACGCTCTCAACAATCGCGTAGCAACTGTAGCAAGTTCAAACTTGTACTGAGTCTACGGCACGGTTTAACCTAACTGCCATATGAAGGGGGAGGCAGCAGCTTTTTCGGTTCGTGCACAGCATTGCGAGTCTCATTACTTTTCTACCACACCACGTACTTCTATCCCGAGTTCTTTCCTGGTTTACCTCTGTTCCTCCAGGCAAATGTCATGATAGTACCTTGAGTTAGGTCATTACCTCATCCTTCTACACGTCTTCCAATTGATTATTTACTGATCACCCTACGTTTGACATCATAGATTAGGAAACTCTAAAAGTGTTGCTTCATAAATTGGGCATACATGTTGAAGACAGTCTGTATAAGCCATGCTATTTGTTAGAAGTTTAGCAGAAATAATTATCACCTCCAATTTCATGTGTCCCAATATATCACTGTGTGTTTAGGGACACATTTGGCAGTAAGTTGTTAAGTTATGACAAGACCATGTTCATCACCCACAGTTCTGTAAAAAATTTTGGAAACTTCATCACTGTAACATTTACTGTCTTCATTATTCTCATCATTACTATCATCCATTACAGGCCTTTTGAGAAAGGATTCTGGTCGCCTATTACACAGTCAGCCCCTTGATTAAATGACTAGGTAATCTGATCTTGAAATATGTATTCACTCTCAGCAAGACTTCATATAAATAATATTCCTAGTACCATACATGACCATAAGAATGGTTTTCAGATTTGCAGATAACCATGAAACCTACATTTCAAATCCCATAAAGTATTTACTTCTAAATTGCTACAAATTTTTACATTTTTTGTATGAATGCTTGCTCTTTGAGAATATGGTGCAGATGATATTGAATATCTAATGATGTGTTTCATTGTTGTTCTTTTCAGATAACTGGGGCAACATTATCACTTATCGTGTCTTGGAATGCGCCAGTTGGCATGAAACATCATACCACAGGAAGCCTGCATATGCTGGAAAATTAGAATATATTTTTTCCCTACCTTTTAACTTACTTGAAGTGCCAACCTCAAGCTTCTAAGCATTCCTCACACCCCCTCAAATAGCAAACAATATATCCTCTTCATTATACATTTCCCACTTCATTTGCAATCCATTGCTGTGCCCTATTTCCCCTCTTTTCAATTTCAAAATGCTTTCCATTAATATCTTGCAGGAATTTGAAGTAGGAAACAAGTCCTAAACTTCTGTACTTTCCATCCCGTCTCACATAATCTGTTCAAGTTGAAAGTCAGAAAGGATGTATTAATGCAAATTTTACCATTACAATCACAGTATATACTGTAGCTTCTACTTTATGTGATCGACAACAAAGACCACTTCAGGAGGAACTCTGAGATATATCACATCAACACACGAAATAAATCATCTCTACATCAACCCCTTTCTAATTTGTCAATTTACCAAAAGGGAGCTTATTATACTGGAATCAAGGTGTTCAATAGCCTACTTCCTCAAATAAAGGAATTGTCCCATAATAGACATCATTTTAAAAATATCTTGAAGAAATTTTTGCATTCTCATTCATTCTATACATTGGATGAATATTTTAATTGTAAGCTTTACACTGCTTTCTCATAACTAACAAGCCACTCCTAATTATCAAGGCTCGTCAACTCTTGACTGCTGAATTGTAAACTAATATGTCTTAATGTGTATATTGATGCTGACCTACTCAGCATTCAGCTGAATTAAACAAATAAACAAATGAATAATTTAATTATAAGAGATGCTATACTGAGCATTGGAAATGAAATGAAATTAGGTTCAGTATTTTATTATAGTATTTTTCTATGTGACCATGATTTTTCTGACACTATGTATATCATATTATATTATATTATGTTAGATAGTATGTACGACAATGTCTATATCCGCA
>Ga0131853_10008267_pt1 | contig 18951 bp, 11 predicted proteins | sample TergutLab28metaG_FD_92764 | JGI IMG/M metagenome (GOLD analysis project Ga0131853, IMG submission 92764) | Labiotermes labralis P1 segment gut microbial communities from Petit-Saut dam, French Guiana - Lab288 P1 (version 2) (version 2) | ecosystem: Host-associated > Arthropoda: Insects >...
AATAAAGGTTGACCAACTAGATGACACTTGCTTTATTATATATTGCTCAACATGTTTCAGACGTTAATACGTCCATCTTCAGAAGCTAGCGAGTACTTGTTGTGTTGTGTAGGCTGACTTGAGACGTGTTGGTGTTATGTAGCGGGATTGTCTGTTGGTGATGTGGTATCCGAGTGTAGGCTGAACCAGTGGGGGAACGCGCGTGCACGCTGGTCGCTGGCACGCAGGACGTAGCCTAAGTGTATCGCGCGAGCAGTGCGTGGAGCAACACATGTAACAATAACTGCGTTGTTCTGCGGCAGCAGTCTGCTGCGTAACTCGAACTGTGAGCAGCAAAGTCCGAAGCTGCACAATCAGTGAGTGCAAACAGAAACAGAAATGAAGAGTCCACTGGCGAGAATTGTCACTGATACATTTCAGTTGTAAATGCAATTACTCTCGTACAATAAAACTGCAATATATTCTGCTTGGGGATTACTGAGAGTGTGTGCGGCCTGCCCGACTCCCCGTCTTAACCAGAGTTACGAGCTCCGTCCTCCCTGGGAACAACATCTAACATACTTTCCTCATCGGGTCCGCAACGGATACAACAGTATAAAATATTGTTCATATACATGTATCTAATCAAAACAGGTCTTTATAATTTATTGGTCTATTGTTAGTACGCTATTAATACTTTTAAGATAATAATCTGCTTAATACTGTAACAAAAACGCTGAGAAACTGACGACTGCGTATTACCTTACAATAAATACACTTACGATAAATGGCAAAATTATTATACCAAATTGCATGGCTGTAAATTATCAAAAACACGACTTTTAAGGCGTCTAACTAGCCAAATATATTCCGAAACTCTTTCATCTGCTATTTTTAAATGTTTTAATGTAAATTATAGACTTCTTATATTATATATATATATATATGCATGTGTTAGTGCATGTAATTAAATATCTTTCATCTGCTTTTATCAAACGCGTGGAAGGCCACTGGCTTCCTGTCTGTTAACACCTCTCTCTCGTCTCTGGCGTCTACACTTTGTAATCTTCATGCAAGCTTCATAAAAAAGGAGACCACCAATTACGAAAATGTAACTGCCTAAGTTGCGACACAACACACTAACAGAAGGCTTTGTTTCGCTGTTGTCATGACGACTTCAAGGCACCCTGCAAAATGGTCGATATTCGCTGCTCGAATATCATTTCGATATTGCCTGTCTGTTTACGTTGATGCGAAAGAAACGGATAGATAACGAGCATAAACAAGAGCCCCGCCTGGGCCGTATTCCGTGCCACTAAATGAACATTCTTTTTACTCTGAATTTTGTGCAACGGTTTACGACTACATTTGCATTTCCCTTCCCAAGGAGAAACTAAGAAGAGATGATATATATGACACATATCGCACAAAGAAATAAAAAAATAAATAAAGAAGGAAATAAGGATTGATAATAAAATAGAAAGAAGTAAAGAAAAAGACAAAGACAGGCAGAAGGAATAAAATTGTAGAGAAAATATACTTTCAACTGCGTAGTAGCTAACTCAGAGTGAAGTGAGGTCCTTGCTAGATTCTGACACATATAATGTAGCGGCAGCTGGCTCTAATATATTACTTTATTAGGAATGAATGCACTTTAATGACAATTTTTAAAATCCCAATAATGTAACAAATTTAATAATGAGAACTACCTATACACACGTACACCAACCACAATATGCTGTGCAAAAAACAGTACACATTAATCACGAACTTAAGATGTAAAATCAATAACAAAGACAGAAGCATTAATTCTTTAATCAGAAAGTTATGTGAAGAATTTGCGATGACTATTAACCCTCATACGTGTCAATAATCAGTGAAGCTAAAAAGAGCTACAAATTAATCATTTAACTCTCCCCTTGCTATTCTTCGAAGTATATACATTCCCATTACGTCACGGTTCAAATTATAAGTAGCTGAATTGCTTGTATTTGTTACCATATAACGGGACAGGCTATGTACGTATAATGTAACATTGAGGCGTTTTCGTGCAACCCTTGTTGCTGTGGAAAAGCAATGAGGGTGTGTAATTGTAGCCTTAGGTATTCAGCATGTAATGCGCATGCACCATATTGTCATCTGTGGCCTGCCCCCTCTACAAAATTTTTCTACCTTATATCACAAGTGCAGGATTTCCGAAAAAAAAGTAAATGAACTCAAAATGTGTGTTTTGATATTCGCTACAATTTTTATCTGAAACGTTTCTCATTCTAAGAAGAAATGAGAGAGATGTGATCAAATACGTACATTGGTCTTCATGTACAGTGCCCTTTATTCTTGTTAGATTTTAATTAAATTTGATGTTTCTCAACAGACTTTCGAAAAATTCTCAAATACCGAATTTAACGAAAATCCGTCCGGTGGTAGCTGAGTTGTTCCATGTGGATTGAGAGACGGACAGACACGACTAAGCAATAGTCGCTTTTCGCAATTTTACGAGCGCGCCTAAAAAGGCGTAAAATACGCAAATCATCAGTGTGTTACGCTCTCCTTGCACACACATTTTCACGTTCATAATGAAAGCGTTAAATGGACATACTTGCACCTGCGGTATCGCGCGGGCACAAATTTGATGTTTTACATTACAGGAAAAATGATCATACATGTGTTATTGTACAAAATGTTGGTAAACTAAGTCGCGTAACACCCCTATCTTAAAGTTCTAACTCCCGCCATTTGGATAGAATATCAAAGAATTCTAAAAGTAATAAAGAAGATTTAATTATCACGATATGACATTCATGTGCTCAACTAACATGATATTCACACCAAACTTTATGAAAATCGATCGTTTCAATTATTATGAAGGGATAAACCCACCAGCGGGCATTCGGATGTGAAGGGAATACAGGCTGAAAAAATGTATCAAAATAGACAGTTTAGCACGATTTTTATTTCGTAAGAAAATTTAACGGCAGTCCTCTTTTGCTCAAAATTCGTAAAAGAAAAAAAAAAAAGAATTCCGATACTCTTCTGGGAAGTAACCCTGTAGGTTGAAGCAACCACATTACTTGACACAACGACGCCAAGTACTTAATTCTTACTTTAAACGCTTGTATTCCCGACAGCCTTAAGCAGCTTTCCAGCCGTTACACGTACTGTTACACTCGTCTGTTTTCCGTCAAAACAAAACTCATGTGAATGCAAGTAATTCTTGGATCGGGGCGAAACTGCGATGAAGATGTCTTCCATTCTGCTTTAAAAAATTTCAATACATAAATTTTAAAGACTACTAAATTAAACATTTTTCTTTCAGAGCAATACCATATCTGATCTTTACCCAACAATACGGGAGCGTGTTCAAATATGTTCATGCAAGCGCGCTAGATTATAATCCATCAGGTGTTCGCATAAAAAAATAAGGTCGGATACTTTTCTAACAGACCTCGTATATTACCACATTATATGTAGATGCAAAACATACAAGATGATGAAACCTAATGTAACTGATACATATATATATATATATATATATATATATAAGCCTACATATATGCATACATGTGGGCTGGGTAGCTCAGTCGGTATAGCTGACTACGGGCTGGACGGTCCGGGATCGAATTCCGGTGGAGACGAGATTTTCCGCCCGTCCAGACCGGCCCTGGGGCCCACCTAGCCTCCTGTAAAATGGGTACCGTGTCTTTCCCGTTGGTAAAGTGCGGCCGGGGCGTGCTGCTGACCACTCACCCCCCATCTAGTGCCGCGGTCATGAAAGAGTAGAGCTATACCTCTACCCACCCTCTGGGCCACACCAGGCCTGTAACGGGATCACTTTACTTTTTACATCGATCCATACATACATACATACATCAGTTACATTAAACCCCGTTATATTTATATATACAATAGGCATTTTTACTTTCAGCAAGAAAAGACCAAAGTGCTTTATCGCTAACAACCCAAACCCGAAATTCCAAGCCTTATCGCCTTGTAATTGCTTAGAAATTTCGGAAGAGTGCAGGTCTTTCTTCTCCAGAGTCCAGCACTCCAAGAAGATTAAAGTATTGTACACGGACAGGGATTAACACAACAGAAGACTTGAATCTTCATCGGCACTGCTATTAGGATGACGGAGTTATGAGCAGTCCTTTTGTTAAGCAGGTGTCATTTTCAAGTCCAGTTTTCATTCCCTATTCTGAGAGCAGTTTCTTTTCAGGTAAATCGAAAACTTCTTTCGGAGTAAAGCTGGAGTAATGCGTTAACATCAAGGCCGTGCCATGGTTCTCTTGGTTAGTCGTTAAGCAACCAATAAGTCGAACTTATTCGTTGGTGATTACTAATAACGCCTATGCTTTCAAATTCTAGCTCACAAATAGTTCAGACTGTTAGCACGATAACAAATGCAACACGAAATGTTCTTAGTCAATAAGTACAAATCGTGAACACAGTTTTATTGTAGTGATTTTTACAGCAACATGTTTCGAACCTAAATGGTCATTACCAGTTTACTAATAGCTAAAACACTTAAAAAGCTACACAATTACATTTGCTCAAATTATCTCAATTTTTACCGTTATGTTTCATTCCACATGTTTTGTACATGTTTATTTTGTGATGAATTAAAATCTATGTTAAAGTTAAGTTAATGAAGTTAGCGTATTAACATAGTTGGAAGGGGCGAGGCAGTGCTTTATTGGGTATTAGCGTGATGATGACCCTTTACGGTCGGAATATATTGCTGTAAAAATTAGCAAAAATACAGATGTTTTAAAGAATTTTAGGCTTATTCGAAAAATTGCGAAAGGTGAATATTAGCTTCGTCACGTCTCTCCTTCCGTCCGCATGGAAAAACTCGGCTCCCACTGGACAGATTTTCATGCAATTTGATATATAAGTAATTTTCCAAAATCTGTCGAGAAAATTCAAGTTTTATCAAAATATGACAAGAATAACAGTTACTTTACATGAAGACCAATAAACAATTTTGATAATTTATCGCTCAATTCTTCTTAGAATGTTCCCGACAAAAATGCAGAGAAAATCAAAACACTTTTTTTGTTCAATAGCGGGTTTCTTTTGAAAATTGTGCCTTTTAGGGTAAAATGGAAAAAATACTGTAGAGCTGGGCAGGCCACAGGTGAACATATGTCTCATACGCATTGTTTGCTGGATACCTATGGCTAGAAATACTCACTCACACTAAGTAATAATTATTGTTTTTTTACTGCAAAAGTTCGCATGCTGACTAAGGCCACGGAGTTTAGTTTAGTTTTTTAGTTTTACTGCAAAAATGGTTACACGAAAGCCCCTCAGTTTTACAAAACATGCCTGTCATGTAACTAACTACACGAACACACAACGGAATGTCTAACTTCATAACGAATTGTCCTGCTATGAATTCCATTAGCTGTGTCTAAGACAATACGAAATGACGTAATATACGCTTGTAATTCAACACGAATTCCTGTACCGTCTGTTACAACCAAACCTTTCAGTTCAGAATTTGTTTATGTTCACTCTATGATATTTTACAAAAGAACTCGACCATTCGGAAAGTAGATATGTTTCCGTCCAAAGGCAAAAGACTGGAAAGGCCCCTATTGATTTGGGTCCGACAGAGACAGCTGCGTTCTTTTGTGGCATATCAGACAAAAGACAGAACCCAGAAAGCAAGTAAATCTGAGTGCAATTAAACCATCGTCAGGACCCTCTAGAGCAAGATTCTCAATGCTGCGAACTGGAGCACTCCCACCGAGCATACAGGTATACTAGCCACGGAGCTGCCTTTGATGTATCCGGTTTTGCCCCTTCCGAGACCCTGCTAGCAATAAGTGTGATAAAGTTATAGAGTACTATAGAGAGCACACAGGAGAATTCAATTATCATGCAAACTCGCTCGACAACACTAGCAGTACACTATTTAGCTTAAAGTGTCGCCATGGAGATGGACGAATATGGGCTATGAAATTACTTCATAAAGCGCAGTTTTGCGTCAGTCGATTAAATTAGGGTTGTTTCGTAAACAGTGAAAACTTTTACGTCAATAATAAACGACATGTGGCTATTGTTATTGTGCCTATAGCCGCGTTCCATAATTATAATTGGTAGTTCATGAATAAACAGGCACATAAACGAATGAAAAGATCATGGCACAAAATGACGGCACATACTTTGTCTTTGCAGCACGCGTTGTGTACAGTCTCACAAATTCACGTAAGCGTCGTATTCGTAAAATTTTTATTGAAATACCTCTTGTACAAGAACTTTTAGAAACTGTCACTAACGCAAAATTTATTTTCATTTAACAATAAAAAACATTAAAATGTCAAAGCCGAATTTAAAAAGGATAATAATAAAAATAATAATAGTTTTTATTCCAGTAAATGGTCTACTGATCTATTGTAGGTAATCGTGTTTTCTAAATCACAAAGTATTAGCAAGTCACAAAACAGGCTGTAGTAATATCCAAGCAACAGGCAAACTATTTATTCCAATTCTGAGGCGTGTCATCCCCGTTGTGTGTAGAAAAGACTAATGGTGAGGTAAATATCAGTCACGAAACCATAACTATGGTAGTATGGATTTATGATGGTATTTAATAACAAAAAATAACTACATGTTTCGGCCAATAGCGGCCATCTTCAATGTTATTACAATTTTTCTCAAAGAGTATCATATATGCTTATATTGAGAGGTGATGCTGAGATCTCATCATCGTTACGTGTTACAATCAGTTTATTTAGTGGGAAGTCTAATGGTCAAAGACTGGTAGAATGTACGTTTTATGGACAGGTATTAGGGGGTTGTTTGAGGGTCGTGATATTATTTATTCCAAATTTTGACGATTTGCTGACCGTGCATCTCAGTATATTTATCTCAGTACTTAACCAACTTGATGCACAAAATTTTGTTTTACAATAAGTTTATTTCATGCCTCTACATGTTTCGAGCACATGTGCTCATCATCAGGAGGTCAAAATTGTATTACACAGCCTCAGGTATCATCAAACCTATAGGTGTGATGAAACCAGTTGGAAGTTAGGTGCAGGCAGCGTGCTTGCACCTAAATTCCAACCAACAGCAACCCAAGAACCGGACTGCCCATGTGGTAATCAGCACTATAGCCGTGAGCTCCTGATGATGGGCATAACAGTGCCCGAAACATGTTGAGCCTATCGTAAGTAAAATAAAACAATAAGTAGCATCTAGTTGGTTCTTATTCTTCAGTTACCACAACGATGCACGGTCCAATACACATCAAATAGTGACTGTGTGTTGGCAACCCTAGGTATCCAGCATGCAAATCGCATGCGCCATATTGTCATCTGTGGCCTGCCAAGCTCTACATTATTTTTCCATTTCACCTCAAAATGGTGGATTTTCAAAAGAAAAACGTCATTGAACACAAAATGTGTGTTGTTATTTTCTTTACAATTTTGTTTGAAACACTTCTCATTCTTAGAAAAATTGAGCGATATATGATCAAAACTTTATGTTGGTCTTCAGATAAAATACCCTTTATTCTTGTCACATTTTAATAAAACTAGAATTTTCTAGACAGAATTTAGAAAAAACTCAAATATCAAATTTTATGAAAATTGGTCCGGTGGGAGCCGAGTTGTTCCATGCGGATGGGTGGGTGAGCGGGCGGACGGACGGGGAGACAGACGGACAGACATGACGAAGCTAATGGTCATGTTTCGCATTTTTTGAACGCGCATAAATATGGACGGAACCTTTCAATTGCTTCCAATCTTTGTACAGCTACTTTTCTCACATATACTCTTCCTTCCATTCTCATTTACACATCACAAATTCAATAAATATGTATGCTATAAAGAGTATAAGTATTTTTTAATGTTTAGACTGCATTGCCAACTGTGACACAGGTACCGCTCATTGCAAACTTGTTTTCCCATTTGTAACAGCCAACAATTTTGACTTCTAAATCACAAGGGTATAAAACAATCAGGACAAAATTATAATTAATAGGCTTCCAAATACAGAATATATAGACCTGTAGAGTTCGAGTAATGTTGCATGTTATTCTCAGAAGGGAAATTAAGTTTTAATTTTAGTACATTCTTCACAATTTTTATGTCAAAGTGCACAAATTTTACACAATTTAATATTATGCAACAGGGAATTGAATAATTCAGCACCACAGTATACTAATCAATGTTAGTATTTTGGTACACAGGGACATACGAAAGCATGAAACTTAAAATTCTTTGGTTATTCGCCCCCCCCCCTTCCCCCCTTTTCAAACTGTTTTTTAGTCATGGATTCGCGCACCAAGTAGCAGCGACTGCCTTAAGCAGAACAGAATTACCAGTATTTCCATCCGCAATGCAAACTCGACCTTTGCTGACATAATGTTATTTCCAGGTAGCAATGTTTTCATTTTTTTCGTGATGCTTTTAGAGAAATTTTCAGGTTCGCGAAAAGCATATTTCATGAAATCATGGTGTCGCTGGAGGGCTGTGTCAATGAAAATCATATTTATATGTGGGAACTGTATATTAATCCTGTTGAAATTTGAAAGATCTCCATACTACTGTGCTTTTACACTCAAAATTACACCCAAATGAAGTGAAGGCCGATTTGTAGGTGTATTCCTATCTTTGTCGGGCGCTAATTGTGTCCGCTGCGACAGTCCTTTTTCCGTCTGTAAGCTCACAACTGGAGAAACACTGGACGAAATTCAAACAACTTTAAACTGGGCAATTTCGAAATGTTGTGGCTTCGTATTATGTAGGAAAATAAAAATTCTGAACGAGGGTTGTGGAAACAAGGCAACAAATGTTTAGACATCGTAAACCTAGTTTTATATAGACTTAAAGTTTTCAGAAGGGATGCGACAGGACTCTAACAGCCTAACGTAAATTACACAGGTTAGCATCGCGGCGTAATTCAACGAGGAGTTAATTTGCGCAATTGGGGATCGTATTATTCCCAGTGACGTTACCGGCTCTCAAGTCCCATGTATAGGGAATTCGTTTGTTCACATTTTCTCAAAGGTTTCGCTTAAGTTTCAACATTATAAGAAAAAAGTGACAAAACAAACAGTAAGTCATGAAAGCAGAAAGATAATTTTTTAAATCAATAAGAATGTCATAAAAACGAAGTAAATATTATTTACAAGAGATTCAGATGGTCTTTTCAGCTTGGTCTTTTGATGCATATTTTGCACTCTCTTTCGTAAGTTACAGTTCACATAATATGAAATCATTTACACAAGAACAGACGTAATCTTAGTAATTAACCAACTTAATACACAAATTCTTATTTTATAACAAGTTTATTATATACCTTTACATGTTTCGAGCACTATGTGCTCATCATCAGGAGGTCAAAATTGTATTATACATTATCTGGTATCATCACACCTTTAGGTGGCCGTCCCGTGCACAGGTGCACCGGGCGGCCACCTACAGTGTGTGATGATACCAGAGGCTGTATAATACAATTTTGACCTCCTGATGATGAGCACATAGTGCTCGAAACATGTAGAGGCATATAATAAACTTAATATAAAAAAAAGAATTTGTACATTAAGTTGGTTAATTACTAATGATCATACTGAGATGAACGGTTAGCAAAACATCAAAATGAACAGAAGTACTTTGAAAATGACTAGCTATACTTAAAGATAAATGACATGAAGTGATGTTTAGTAACCCTACAACAAAAGGAAATAAAGTTCTTTATACTTATAATTGCGGACCTGGATCAACGTGGAATGAAACTGGCATAGCCTACTTCAAGATACTGGTCCATATATCGTCGCTTAAAAAATCAAACTTTGGAATCTCGGTTCTGCGATACACATTTGAATCGAGAATCTATCATAGCCTATTGCCGTTCATTTAAACCTACATTATTACCTCATTTTAAGACGACAGAATGAAGTATATCTACCACAGGATCCAATTTTGGACTTCGCTCCCATTTTCTACTTCTCTCCTCGAGTTGATACTTGACTACATACAAAAATAAAAGGTTAGAAGTTCTAGGCAAGACATGACAGTCCTAGTGTTCTTGTTCTGCTACTGTCTCCAGTTTCTCGATTCGTGAACGTTGACATTTAATGCTGCTGTACAGAGCACGAAGCTAGTTGGTTATTTTATATAAGCTCCACAGCCTGTTTTAAAGGATCCCCAAGTTAAAAGAATAAACAATGCAGTACAAATACAAACCGATCTTTATCTTGGCGTTTGCTTCGGAAGATGGGAAGGACAGACAAGACTTCCTTTGTTTATCGCGTGTGACGACGCTTTTGAAGACTGCAAATGAATAACATTATCATTAGGTACGTGAACGCTGCAAATTATTGAGCCATTATTCCTTTCGTTTCTTTTCTTAAACTTTAGTTGCACAATTCAGCACTTAAATGCTCTCGGATATCTTCATTTTCTATCCTTAGAATGAAAGACCATGTTTCGCACTGAAAAGCAGTAACATTTTAAATTAAAAATTTCAGGTCGCCATCTTTAGCCCTTTAAACGCCAACTTAAATCCCATCTGCCATCTGCTGGCACTATTAGGAGCTCACCGTATTTTCCACGTTAGCGGGTTACAGGTTAACACGGAAAGGAAACTTCGAATTACGCAAAGGAGAGAAATTTACTGACGGATGAATTGCCCAATCAATGAAGAATTGACTGCCTAAATTAATGGATTTCAGTCCTCCTTGAAAGCTAACACTTTCTCAGCTATTTCAGAAAATCCCTGAATATTATACGACCCGATAGTTCATAACCGTTTTCAAAACAACCAGCCATTTATATCTATCCTGAACAGATAAATCCCGCCCACGGTCTTTCATTCCATTACTTTAATATTCACTTTAATATTAACTTCCAATCCACGCCTCGGTGTTCGAAACGGTCTCCTTCCTTCAGGTTTCCACACCCAGGCCCAGTAAGTATTTATTTTGTTGCCCCAAGTCTGGATCAAAACCCATCCTGTTTAAATTATTTGATTTGATCGCATTACTAATATTTGATGAGGAATACATCCAATGAGGGACATAAATAGTATTACAGTAGCGCACAGCGTGTACTACAATGAAATTAGTTGAATAAATCAGGCGGAAAGCAGTTGAGGACAATGAAAGTGACGCGGGAAACAGCCGAGTACTAAACCTTATGAGTTTAAATATGCAGGAAATGGTTTAGACATACGTTCACAACTTTACGTGTGGACGGAAGTATGAGGTCAGCTAGAGACCAATATAATGCAATATTTCACTGTGTACATACATAACCGTGAAAACCTATGGGAAACGGTGTAGATACACTCCAATCACTGATCTAATAACCTCGACAGCAGAAGAGACTCTGCCGAAGCTTTTTCTGCCCGGTACCTTACCACACAGATATTTACAGAGTATTAGTATGATAATAACCAACAGGAAGCAATAGTTGTTTTCAGTTTATATGAAGATTAACCTCTACATGTTTCGAGCAGGTTTACTGCTTATCATCATGAGGTACTAGTCTGTATATACAACAAATGGTATGTATCATGTGTTTATGGTGGCTGGCTGCTAGCTAGAGGTTAATCGTCAAATGAATTGAAAGTAAACAGTGCATCTTCTTGATTCTTATTGCACTAATAATCTACAATGCACGGTTCACAAAACATTAAATTCACAGAGTAAATGACCCTTGAAGATGGGACCGATAGGTTATCCCGAAACATCGGTGATAAATTACCACTACTCGCTGCGTGATAATCCAGAAGATCGCAGTTCTCATCTATTTAGCGACGGTACCCTAAAATCACGCATAAGTGACTGTCCTTCACGAGACAGAGAAAGTAAATTCCTGAAATTCCATTCGGAAACAAGAGATCGATTGTCAGGTCCGCAGTTCCTTTAGGGAACAGACGATCCTATTTAATTGTCCAGGGGATTTTAATTAAAATATTTCAAAGTAGTTATACACAAAAATAACGGGATAAAACAGATGACACAGCATCTAGGCAACTGACCGTCAAATATTTAGAGCTGCTTGAAGGAGAAATACAGCTTAAAGGAACAGACAAAATTCCGTACATAATCTGATGAACGGGGGCTTGCTTTACCGAATAGAGAATGAAGATCTGTAAAATGAGGGAACTAGTGGAGAAAGATCGTTCTGTCGGCTGGACTCGCCGTGCCTATTCGGCAACTTCTCCGGCGGAAATGTATGACCTTCAGTCTAAACACAGAGTTGAAGGGGTTCATAATGTTTTCTGACATTCCCTTTTCGAGTCTTCTTTGGTCTGGTAATGTCCAACAGATCATAACGCTGAAAGAATTTTGCGAGACTTCTAACAAGTGACAAAACTTATGGTCTTGTCTGATCACTGACGACCTACCGTGTGATGGAGTAAGCGACATATTGCATATCATATCTGGGTGGGGAGATTGAGGTCGTGATAGGGTTACAGCAGTTTTAGGACCCACGTTTCTGTCCGTAAAAAGTACTAAAGCATTATGAAACGACTGCCGTTAGAACAAAATATTTTGTAAAAATAGGAAACAAAAATCTCACAACAGTTTAGGTTCCTACGTTACGACGCAAAATGTAATAAATTCAAAATATCCGACGGCAAAATTTGTCGCTGGAAAAACAAACATAAAAATATCCTGATACATATTTATATCAGAGAAACATTGAAAATCAATCAAACATGCTGGCCTTAATCTTCTGGGACCGAACGAGCATTGTGCTGCGTCGCACCGTTTAGGATTCCGTTCCTGAATGACGCAGCACACGCGTCGGAAAATTATGTTCTTACATGTACAGACCTGTTGGGTTTTTTCCTTATGCTTTTGCCTTTTTGTGTTAAGGTTTGCTTGGAAAAAATTAATTCCTGTAATATACATCCCTACTTTCTTCAGATTGTACCTGGAATTAATTTCGTTAAAAGAGCTAAAATATTATATGTATGATTTTTGTAACACACCTTTCAGAAAGACAAAATTTTATCCGCGTAATTAGCCTGCATTTTACATTACGAAACAGAACTTTTCCTAGACCACGTTCACCAGAGTGAGTTCGGGAAGCATAAAGACATAAAAATACAGCTCCTTAAAGGCACTGCGTATCCCCTACCCCCAAAATTGAAAACTCCTTCAAAATTATCATTTTAAACCACTGAAATCATTATAAAAATTCGAAGAATTTGATGTAAAGAGTTTAAAAGAATGTATTATCACATCCATATTTCAAAACAAGGGAAAGCTACTGGAATTCTTCTACAAAATCAGAAAATATATCCACATGTAAATGCTACACTTCGGTGACATTATTTGTTTACAAAATACGTACTGTATATCTATCGGCAAATCTTCATTGACAAAACAGTTTAGGTCCTAAACCTCTTCAAAACAACCGTGTTCATTATGGGAATATATACGAATTCCCTCACTAGTCAGCTTTACAAGCAAACAGAATCATCAAAGAAAGAAATCACACGAAAAATTTCTCACATTATTTTTCTTAACCTCAGAACTCGGCACTCACATTTCATGAATATGTAATGCACAAAACAAAGTGCCGTGATACAGAATTATTCAGCAGCTAATTAATGAGACGGAGAGGCAATTTTATTTTGATATCCCAGCATTAAATTTCGCAATCGTGGCGCAATATATCATAAATTTGGCACAATGAAAATAAATTCCGGCCTTAACTTAGCAACGTATTCTTCATTTTCTCAGTCTGTCAGGTTGAATTCCGGCAAGATACCTTAAAGTAGATAATGGCTGCCACGTCCTCAATCCTTGATACTCATAACTTATAAACATTTTTCATGCCGGTCTATGTATGTGTAGTTTTAGAAGTGTAGGTTAATAACCGACAAAGGAATCAATCATTAATATTACATGCACAGGTGCTGCTGAAGTAAGAGACGTTTATACTTATTACCTCGAAACAAAAACCCCGAAAAGTCTGTGCAAGAATTCTATTTGTGGCACATGTTTAGTCATTTATCTTGCAATATGATTTCCACTACTTGGTACACAGTTATTTGTATTTTCAATAACTTTCCCCCGAGTTATTTTACAATAATATAAACAAAATGTGATTAGGTTAGTTGCCAAGTGCTACGTCGTAGACGGTTAATAGAAGTTAGGACCTGTTTCATTCATCGAAGAAACATTAAAACCAGCCAAAAATTTTACGCGTTTTCTGTTTCAATAACTTAACTTCTTTTCACATTGGCAGCGCGTATGATTTGTATTGAGTAGGCACCCTGTTCTGACACCGATCGAGGAATAGTTAATCCCGTGAAATTTCTTGCGTCTCTCTCAAGACAATTAAAGTGGTTCAAGACCGCTTAATGTATATTTTACTCGTTTGTAATCTTTCCATCGTATCTAATTTCATTTTATATCAAAACAGTAGACGCACTACCGAAAAAGTTAATGTCTATGGGAATTTATTTTAAAAAAATGTTCAGCCTTGATTTTCAATTTTTAGAACAATACAGCACTTGCATCAAATAAACAGGCTATTTGACACCCGTCACATCGACTCAGAAGAAAGCCAGTGAATGATCATAAATACAAATTATAATTTTATAGCTAAAGGTAAAGTGATCCCGTTGCAGGCCCGGTGTGGCCCAGAGGGTGGGTAGAGATATAGCTCTACTCTTCCATGACCGTGGCACTAGAAGGGGGTGAATGGTCAGCAGCACGCCCCGGCCGCACTTTACCCCCGGGAAACACCCAGTACCCATTTTACAGGAGGCTCGATAAGCCTCAGGGCCGGTCTGGATGGGCGGAAAATATCGTCCCCAACGGGATCCGATCCCGGACCGTTCAGCCCGTAGTCAGTCGCTATACCGACTGAGGTACCCGGCCCATATAATTTTATAGCTATCAAACAGAATGAAAGAGGGGGAACCCCAGTAGTTACATGTCCAGAATCTTCTCAGTTGACACTAATTGCCATAATTTTAGGATGATAAAATCAAAGAGATTCAGATGGACAGAACCTACATGCGTGCGGGGAAACAAAAGGACATAAAAAGTCTAGTCACGGAATGTAATGGGAGACGGTACTTGGTTTATTGGGAAATGGAAAGGTGGAACAGTGTTAAAACACATAAAAATGGGGCGTGGATGTGAAGTAGATTAAACTGAATCAAGAGTACTATCCAGTGGGCGGGCTGTCGTGAAAACTCTTATAAGTGTTTATAGCCAACAACAGGTGAAGAATTTAGAGACCAGCTGAGTGAATGCCAGCGCCCACTCCCCCCCCCCCCAACAAAATAATATTATACTCCGCACATTTGGCGGGATAATGAGGAAGGTGAGGTGAAATGTGGAGTAAGCGAATTCCGTCTTGGCAGAGTGGTAAGGAGAAGTACAGGTTAAGTTGTGTTTCGTAGGTAAACAGCCCCGTATAACAGTGACGCAGATTTGGTTATCAACCTGCTTGTTTAAAAAGCTATTCAATGATTCTGTTAAACTCAATGAATGAAATGGGGTTATAATTATGCAAGTCGAACTAGGAACGGCCTGTATTCTTCCAAAATCTTTCAATAATACTCGTGGAGTGTCCGACGATGGTTCAGTCGTTTGTGAGGTTACTTAATATTCGCACGCCCGAACACGCCTAACGTGTTTTGCTCGCCAAATGTGGTTCCAGGCCCCATTAACCGTCTTGTGACGTCATCCGAATTCGAAATTCATATCAAAATCTATACCGATAACAAGGGCAGAAATCACGGCAAATGTGATTTTGATTTTCATTAAATTAATGAATGAGAAAAATTAAAAGGTGAAAGAGACTGTCTTCGCGAGACGGAATTATACTGTCTGTTTGTGTTCCAGTTCCTTTCCCGGTTGTGTTCAGTGCCTAATATCCCATCTCCCAGGCCCATAAGCAGAATATAAATGATTTAACCCTTTGAATATTGAAGCCGTGCTATCACTGTCTATGGGCTAAATTTTAATATTTTAACTCCGAGAGTTGCTCTACGGGGTAATACTGGAAAGTGAAATTCAGTTCTACGTCAGTTCTAACCTCTCAGATAACAAATTTCCTATCCTGTATAAAGAAAATCGATAAACAGTTTTTAAGGAAACGGTCCGTGCTGATCAAGAGAATCGTGCGACACATACACACACACACACACACACACACACACACATATATATATATATATAAACATTACATTCTTTGCATACATACAGTATTATGCAAAATGCTGATATTTCTAATGATACAGCACACTGCACATAGAGTTACCAATGGTAATTAAAATTTAATAATAAATTAGCAAATGTTTTACACAGAGTTCTATATGCCGGCTGCTTCGTACTTGTGACATGTGAATTTGTGGATTAAAGTGACGGACCGGATGTCGATTAAGAAAAACGGATATGAACCGCAGCTTTGTCTGGCATCTTAAAATGAATACAGACAGCAACTTCGTGCAGGCTACAGAATGTTTCAGCCGATAATCTTCAAGGAATTTTCTATTTGCCTTCTATGACAACTAACACCGACTTTTTTACATTGTACAGTTCAAAAGAAGCTGCTGATTGGATAAACAGACGACAAATTCGCCAAAGAAAAGTGATCTGTATTTCACCTCCTTCGTTCAGTGGTTCTCAACCCCTCCCGTAAGACCTATCCTTTTTATCTTAATTTTGCGCACCCCCACATATTAATAGAAGTAGTTCTAGGATCCACTAGTTGATAAGGTACATAATTAAAAAAATATACTGTAACCTCAGAAATGTGAATCGATTTAAAATTTCTTCAGTACATTAACAACGACAGAAGATAAGAGAGGATCTAACAGCTGCCTGATGAAGCAAGAATTTCTGGGAGATTATGCGCAATCTCGGAGATTTGGAATTAAAGTCGCCAAACACACATATTTGGAAACACTGTCCTATCTCGAACTTGGCCTGTCACTGTAAGCGAAGGACACATACAAGCGTACAAAATGTTCTTGACCTGAGTGATGAAGAGACTACTATGACATGAAAGGGAAGAAGTAACAAGATGTTAGAGATTATGTCCGGACTGCAGGCTATAGCCTGCTGCCCGGACACTGCTCCAGCCTACCCGCACCTAACCTCCAACATACAGCAAACCAAGAACGAAACGATCAATGTGGTAATCAACATTATAGTCGTGCGCTCCTGATGATGGACATAGTAGTGCCCGAAACATGTTGAGCCTATAAGAAGTACAATAAAACAATAAGTAGCATCTAGTTGGTTCTTATTCTTCAGTTATCACAATGATGCACTGTCCAACATACGTCATATGCCCATATAGTGTGAAAACATAAATTTCAATATTTAGTAATATTACTGGCTTTAACAAACCAAGCATGAGCATGCCTGGGGAAGACGCTAATTTTACAGAACTGTTAACCGGGGAACGTGAAGGTACAGACCACTCGGAAAGTGTAAGCATAAATAGGATTAGATTATAGAACTTAAGTTTAAAATAATGTGGTGTGTGTGCTAGTGGCTGTGGGCAGGGTCCAGGGACGGAATCTTGGTAGGAAAGCATGAATGTTGTTAGTGTTTCACAAAACGACGAATCCTTTAGTAAGAAGCTGAACCTTCATCAGTTTCTCATAAATGAATAATTACGCAGGCTTATTCCATTATTCTCTTTCTTATTTTGGTACAGAGAAAATGACGCGGGACTTTTAAATAATAACCCAGATATTAAGTTTTTGTAGAGTTTTTTCACTGAAATAAACTCGTCTTTTTCAAAGAAAGTTAAACATCGTTTACAAGAACATCGCTTTAAAGAGAGTAACAAGGTACACAAAGAACTCTCATCTACTTTTGCCACATTTTATAATAATAGGGTTTGTGGTTACTAAATGTAGGTCTGTCTGATATTCGTAAAATTAATATAGTCAATAGGGAGTGAATACTTCTCCTGATAGCCTGTAGAAGGGACTGGATACAGTTGAATAATGTCCTGCATTAGGAAAGAAGACAAGCAAAGGTTGTATTCAGTGCTGTACTAAAGTAAGGGAAAACGCTCCAGGTATTTATTTATGACGTGGTACTCAGTAATTTGAAGGCGCTTCTTATTTCCTTTACAGTTGACTTTGTGTAGGATAGCTGGTCTCTGAATGCTTGCTACTTAATCATTTAAAGCCTACTGGTTACTTTATACACCACCAGGTTTAACATTCGGAAGTTCCACATTCTGTCAACAGGTTCCTTTTATGTGTTTTGTAAGGACCTCAGAACAAACAGCGATTTTTTCGCTTTTTTTTCATAACCGCGACGGAGTGTATTTACTACCCGTGGAAACTGAATATTAAATATGATTAGCCTTAATCGTAATCTTCAAATAGTTTAATATCCTATTTTTTATTTTTATCATTTCACCGTGCATTGTGTAGATTATTTAATTGCACACACAAATACATGCACATACACACACACACACACACACACACACACATATATATATATATATATATATATATAAATAACTTAAGAAGTCTAAAATTTACATTAAAATATTTAAAATGCTCCTACATGTTTCGATCACACGATCATCCTCAGGGAGCATATATTGTTCATATATGGTACCTGAGGATGATCGTGTGATCGAAACATGTAGGAATATTTTAAATGTTTTAATGTAAATTTTAGACTTCTTAAATAATACATATATGTGCATGTGTTGGTGTGTGTAATGAAATACAGTGATACCTCGGCTAACGAGTGACCCTGCTAACGAATTTTTCGGCTAACGAAGATTTTTTTCGCTGTTTTTAGGACTCGGCTAACGAATATGGATTCGGCTAACGAATGTTTTAGTGGATGCGCGCGCTAACATAAAGCAGCAAACGTGAACGGTCGGGCCATTCCAGGAGCTTATCTTTTCCGTCTGTATGTGTGTTTCTGCTAACGAAGATTTCGGCTAACGAATGTGATTCCGGAACGAATTATCTTCGTTAGCCGAGGTATCACTG
>Ga0131853_10008268_pt1 | contig 18951 bp, 7 predicted proteins | sample TergutLab28metaG_FD_92764 | JGI IMG/M metagenome (GOLD analysis project Ga0131853, IMG submission 92764) | Labiotermes labralis P1 segment gut microbial communities from Petit-Saut dam, French Guiana - Lab288 P1 (version 2) (version 2) | ecosystem: Host-associated > Arthropoda: Insects >...
ATGCCCAGCCCATCTCATTCTTCTCGATTTTATCACCCGCACAATATTGGGTGAGGTGTACAAATCATTTAGCTCCTCGTTATGCAATCTCCTCCATTCCCCCATTACCTCGTCCCTCCTAGGTCCAGGGACGTACACAAGGCAATAAACTCAAAAATAAATTTTGTTTTCAATTAAACTTAAAATTACTTTTAAGCGGTGAATTAGCACAGCCACCGGTGTATATATATCCTCAAATAATCCGCATAATTCTCGGAGCCCATGACAATTGTACGATTTAACCACAATGAAATATGCACAACCTTAACGCTAGGTTTATTTTGTGCTCTACAGATTGTAAAACTTAAATATAAGATTTTATTACATATCACATAGATAGCGCATGCGCGATGCACATATAAAACAAGCAGAAATTCTCCATGTTGCACTTGAATTTTATGCCTAACAACGGCCAAGGGCAGGCGAAAAAATGTGGAAATGACGTTGTAATTAGATAGGGTACAGAAATTTTGTTTTATTAAATTCTAATTTACCCGTGCGAGTAATTCAGACTCGTGAACGATAAATGTTTAATAAATAATAATTTATTTATATATTTGAAAATTTATAGTTTCTCGGTACAAAATATTGGATGTAATCAGTATTTCATTTTCTGAATGTTGTTGATACCCTTCAATAATTACAACAGTGACGCTGTGAAATTGGGAGGATTGGGAGAATGCCAAATACAGGTTGTCATGGGGGAAAAAAACTGGCTATGATAGGTATATTCCATCGCGTGTAATCGTTTGCAGTTGAGCGTTTTTGATTTTCGTAACAGAAGCGATTTTGTTCCGAAATCGTCTTCTGCACATTGTGAGGGAATGGCAGGATCTGAGGAAAATAGTTGAATCTTAGGTCTAAGGAAAGATTTTCTCTAGCCAGTAACTTTCGCTACTTGACAGTGTTCAGGCAGCCTCTTACGATTGTTTGCTGCCACCACTGGAGGCCAAAGGAAGCCAACATATTCATGTATTTCCCACAGCTTCCGGTGGAGGTAGCTCTGTTAATGTTTAACATTTGCTTTTTTGTTAAAAAAGACATTTTACGAATAGGAATTAGTGAAGACAAAGTGTATTCCTTTCTATTCCTAATTATAATCTTCATATAATATCTATATTGAAAAGATCGGTTCGGTAGTTCAGTAGATTGTGATGTCGGTCACAAACCTTTCCGTTTAATATAGATGATCATTGTAAGTTTAGGCCCGAAACATACGAATATTTATCGTAACTTTAGTTAATGATTATACATATTTCGTTTAAAACACACCTCAGATGGATATGATAATTGGGATAGTAATTGTCAATTTTTTAATTGGCTTTAATGCTAATAAAACTATATGGGTCTTTCTCACTTTAAGGCGGTTTGAAATGCAGCTATATTCACAGGGGCTTGTGTTTCCTACATATATGTCATTGTCTAACCTTTCCCATTGTGTAGTGTGGATAACAGTCGGTCCTCAGACAAGAGCTGTCATAGAATAATGCATGAACCCTACCATTAGAGGCTTCTACCGAAATTGCTAGTGAGGTCACTGTAATTACTTTATGAGCCGCATCCTTCGATGTATCTTCCTATGCGTTGTGCGTTCTAGCCAAATTAGTGTATTCATTGATATGTGGGTTTCATTGCGGTCTATTACAATTGAAAATCCTGTCAAAATACTGAAACAAGCAATAGACTCGACTCTGACTCTTTATACCGTGCAGTCGTACTAGTTCAACACTTTGAATACAGACTGGACGCGTTTGAATCCCTCCTGAGTGGCTGCTAATATCGTTTCATCCGCTTAGTTGACCGTTCGGATGAAACAATTCGTGTACGGATAAATCAGTTTGATTAACTTTGATATTAGAAAATTTCATAAAAATTTCTAGGCCTTTCAGTTCTTCCTCATGTAGGGCAATGTTAACAACTTCAGTACTTCCTGAAGATTCTTACCTTTGAGGAAAATACCACTGCGCTGTCTCGAAACGTTGTTAAACCAATTGTCCAATAAAGCAGCTTCATATCCATGAATAAGCGATACCTCAACTATGGTATTTCTCGTATATCTGCGCTCAGTCGGAGTCTTGACTCGCTAAATGTGCATCAGAACAAAGTATAGCATGCAGGATGGCGAAACACACAACAGCCCGTTTCGGGAGGCATTTAGAGAAGGGAGCGATAATGCCAGTTGTTGTCAGACTGTACGAAAATACTGTTGTGATCCCTTAAATTAAATATTAATGGAGTTCCTAAAACAGTCCTGTAATATCGAAGTATTACTTATGTGTAAATAAAATGATCTCAGCTCCAGCGTGGGGTAATTCGATATGTAAGAATGTAAAGACGTACATAAACCGCATTTTGCACGTTTACTTGAAACTGCGCAAGTACTTACTGTTATTACGACATTTTCAGCCAAAATGTAGGTTCGAAAAAGGCGATAAACAAACGATGAAACTTATTTGAATATGAAATAGGGAAGGTTACGTAAAGGCCTTCACACGTTTTATTTTTGCCGGCGACATAAATTTGCCGTAAGAGCACTGTTGTGCAACACTCGATGTCTCCATACTATTGACAGTGACGTGTAGCTCAAGGGAACATTCAGAGTGCATCGTTGCTTGCTGACTGCAACAGTGGTTACGCGAACGCTACACAGTGATACGTTAAAAGTGTACTCTCTATCTTGTTTAAAGTTAAACCCGGTGATACGTGTAAGTATCCGCTAGTCCGTGTAAGGTTACGAGGCTATTAATTTGAAAATTATAAATGTAGTAATTTCATAAAGTTACTCTCTGTCTCCGACACTACGAATAAAAATGGGAAAACTTTAATCTTAAAATTAAGAATCTCACATCGATTTAAGTTCTGTACGATTCCGACAGCAGATCCGCCTAATTTTAAAATCACTGAAGCTTATTATATAAGAGACTTTAAAGATATTAATGTCGGTGCATTAATAAATAATTCAACCAATAAAACCAACAAATACAATAATGTTAAATTTGTATTTCCTAAAAACAATTTTTCATAACTACGACATGTTTCGATCTTCCGAATATGGACTGTTGTAAATACCCATGAAACTGCAAACTCGCAGCTTATGGACCATTTCTACACGAATGCAAACGAATGTTTTCATATCTACAAACATTTTATGTATACAGTTTAATGTAATTAATAATCCATCTTTTTTTTATATAAGCTTCAGGAACTCCCTGAATATGATCAAGATAGATCGAAGTATATCGGGATTATGACAAATTCAGTGTAAACAATATAATTTTAACATTAGTGCATTTGCACATACAGATATTTAAATTTACTTATTATAAACAACGTAGCCTTCTACATGTTTCGGACACCTATTTTAAACATATTCAGGGAGATGTTCTTTGAAGACTGTATTATATTTATCTAAATAATATATCCTTCAAGGATTCTTCAAAGAGCATACACCTAGGGAATGTTTCCTTTAAAGAATCCTTCAAAGAACACCTCCCTGAAAATGTCTAAAACAGGTGGCCGAAACATGTAGGGACGCTGTATACAATACAGTAAATTTACATATATGTGTATGTACTTTTGGTCGTATTTATCATAAAGACTTATCAGTGCATGGTCGTGAATGATTTAACATCGATTAACGCATTTTCCTATTGTGTGAATTATATAATTTTTCTTTAGAAAAGCGCATGGTTGTCTAATGAAACGTAATGATTGCTTTGTTCAAGGTCATGTCAGTGCTGTGCAACTGTGAAGTGCCTAGTCCGTGGGGGATGTAGATAGACCTCTTAAAACGAGTGTCCTCTGATCAAGCCTGTGCTTCATATTAAATATGATGGTCTGAAGTGTCGGGGGGAGATTTTCTTCCGTGTGCGTGGTAGTAAATCGTTGTAATGTGTTTCTAGGCCCCGGAGGCGTCTACCGCGCCAACACGCTCGATATTAAAAGCCTTTCCAACAAGACCACATATAGTCTTGCACACATTCATTATTGTAAACGCCAATTTAATACACAAGATTACAAAATGCTCAGTCACAAGACAGGCAATGTGCGTATGACGTAACAATGTGGCGCGTTCTTATAACCACTGTTGTAATGGAAGCGCAAGAATGCCTTCCCTTTTTATTGTTGAGTTTCATATGGCGTTGTCGACAATGCAATAAATATTGGGAGATTTCCCATGGTAGCACAACGATGCGGTCTCTATATTGTTGCTCCTGATATGTCGCTGCCAGAAATATGAACATCTTCAGGCCTTCTCGTAACGTACCCGATATTTTTGTCCAATTTTAGCCAAATTTTTAGTTTGTCGACAGATATTTTTTTATAAGACGGACAGACGTGACGAAACTGACAACTTTCGCGACTACGCAAACGCACCTAGAATGCCCTGACCCAAACTGATGATTTTGTTTCGCCATTCTATTGAAAACAATAGAAAAGTACTTTGGTCTTCATGTGAAGTGCCGGATGTAGTTGTCCGATTTTCAACAAATTTGTAGTTTTCTGTACAAAGTTTAGTAAAGTCCCCAATATAAAATTTCACTAAAATTCGTCTAGTGGGAATCGAGCCGATACAGGCGGGCGGACAGACCGACAGACAGATGGCAGAAATGACGATACTAACAGTCGATATTGTCTATTTATGCTCACGTGCCTGAAAGCGAGCATGAAGCTGTTGTCCTCTGCTTCATCCGAGATTTCTTTGCATTTGTTTTCAGCATCTCCATGTTAGGACTTTGTAGCTGGAGATTTCAATAGGGCACACTGCTGAAAATTGGAAAATAAAAATTCTATCGACTAATTAGGAGAGAAGCGATCCCATTGACCGCGCGGTCTAAGGCGTGGGTCTACGATCTCTCGTTTGATTGGGTTGTTGGTTCGAATCCCGCCGGTGTGCATGGATGTTTGTGTGTTATGATTGTTGTGTGTTGTCAGGTAGAGGTCTCTGCGTCGGACTGATCACTAGTCCGGAGGAGTCCTACCGACTGTGGTGCGTCGTTGTGATCTGGAAACCTCAATAATGAGGAATCCTTGGCCCGCTCTGGGCCGCAGCGCCACAAACGAAATTAGGAAAGTTGACATCGAGGATTTGGACGGGATCCAAAAAACCACTACCGCAGTACTTGCTCATTTTTAATGTTCGTACCTGTCGTACACAAGGGGAAGCGAAAGCAGGAAACTTTACACCATTTATGGCTGATCTTATGCCAGTGTCAGGAAACAGTAATCTTGAAGACTACGTACATCCGCTCTGTGTGTTGTATCGCTACATGCTCTGGCGATAGTAAATTGTGCATTAGGAAAGAAGCAGGAATTTCGTAAAATTTTCATTATTCTTTCACAGATGGAAAACTGATGCCTCCAAAATACAGGTTACCAAGGGGATTGCTGGCGAATATGCTTGATTGGAATATCTAGTTTCAATTCTGATTGAACCCTATGACACATTAATACTACAAAACTGTCCGATAATTTTGTGCCAGGGTCTAACACTAATTTTTTTTTGGGTGCATATTGCTTCAGATTATGACTGAACATGACGGGGATCTGCTAATTGGTTTTAAATATTTTACAGTTGATTGTGTTAATAATAGAATAAAGAGAAAGGAAATTATACTCCAATTTTCATTCCTGTATTTCCCAAATGCATAGTTTGCAATTTTTGATTATTTTTTTATGTGAATATTTGCCTGGAATTTATACTTCCTCGTTTCTCTGTATTATCGAGTGTGAAGTCTTGCGTAATTGTGTCCTATAGAATATTTCCCAGAATGTTTTTAGCTTCTTTATTTCATCAGCTTCGACAGACCTTCTTGTTTTTTGAGTAACAAATGTAGTTGACTTCTCACGTCTCTGGTGCATTCACTGGAGTCAACAAGACATTTTTCTTTATTTAACTTGATGACATTTCAAAGTATTCTTTTCCTTAACACAAGCGGAAAGTGAGACAGGTCAGATATATTTATATTTGTCACAACAATAACACGTTTTTCTCAAAAACCTTTAGACGTTTGTATTTTTCTCTTTGTGTTCCTTGCTATAATTCAAGCAGGGTATTGTGTGATTTTTATCATTAAAACTTCCCTTAATAATTTGATTAATTTCTTAAATTTTATTCCCAATTGTGCTTATCGACGTAGTGTATTTTTTAATAAACAGTTTTGATACATCAACCAACGCAACTTTAAATATTTTCTTTTTGTTTTTATAGTCAGCCTGATGATGGCTATATATTAGCCGAAACAGGTAGTTGATTTTATAAGATAAATAAATTGTCGTGTTTAGACTGAATTAATTTACTTATGATTATTGCAAGGCCTGTTATGTGACAGGTGTAAATGTACGTTGTGTAAGGCTGGCCACACTGAAATTAAAATTATAATAACTTATAATTAATTAAACATTCGTCGAATGCAAAAGCTTCGTAACGGAAGTTACAGTAATTAAGAAATCTATCCTCGATGCTGTATGCATATTTGATACGGCGAGTCACATTTTCAAAACGTGTACTGAATAACATTATTTTGTCGTATAACTTAAGGGATGTATCTGGTTTAATTTATAATCATGAACAGTTTTCGGTTTGAACCCCAACTACAAGTTTAACCGGAATATCATCATTAGCTTCGGGATGATGCATTCCGGCATGGTATTTACCGTCATTAATCTTGAGATTCACATATTTCACATTTTACTAGGAACATCTACAAACATGCCTTCGTAAAGGAGTAGAGACCACTTGTGTAAAATGCTGTGTTAGTTACCTTATCCAGTTCTACTGTGTACCACTTTGAACACAACCTAACTTAATTACATGGGTAGTGTAGAGTGCTCTGCTGTTTCGAGTATGTTTGCATTCAACTTTACGGTGAAGTTCTGAAAATGCTTGCTAATTAACTTAATATTTCATAATATGAAACCTCTAATCTTGTTAACCGATTGGGTATAATATTTCTTACTCTGAGACAGAGCAGTCAGGCTGTATGTAGTATGTGTATGTCTCTATATTCAGTTCTCATTTCGCTGATACTGAACTAAAATTAGTTTAATTAAGCGGGTTTCGTGACGACATAGTAACATCGTAATAGTTTAAGCAAAACCTAAGACCAACTTACATGTGGAAACAAAATATAGGACCTAATAATTAGTGCTCTCCGTTTCATATTGTTTTGCGTTTTGTAACGCTGTAAATTCCGGTAATGACTTCGTCTTTTAGAATATTTCCTTGGTAGCATAAAACATTTGTGTTATTGTAAAGCTACAATAATTTAATATAACCGTTTCTGATGATGGGGTACATTCTGTTTACTTTTATAAAACATTTACTAAGGTGGATAAATTGCACCTAAGCGGTATGTGGAATGTGTGGAACCTCAAAAGCCGGTCCCGGTAGCCGCGTGGTGTAACTCGTCGGTCTGCGGCCGGTCGCCTGCTGGGAATTTGTGTTCGAATGCCACGGGGGGGCATAGATGTTTGTCTGTAGTGAGTGTTGTATGTTGTCAGGTAGAGGTCTCTGAAACGAGCTGATCACTCGTCTAGAGGAGTCCTAACGACTGTCGTTGCGTCGTTGTGTGTGATGTAGAACCCTCGTGAATGAGAAGGCCCTGGCCCACTGGGGGCTGTCGCGCCAAATAAAAATTAAAAAAAATGGATGCTCAAACGTTTCTCGTCATATCGTATCAGGCTTCATGCTTAACTTTCTTCACAGATAAGCTGTATTTAATTTCAGTTGAAGGCGATTGTTGTGATATGTTTTAAACATTGACTTTACATGTGATACAAAAAGCATATTTTGTTGTGTACTCATATCGCTGCATTATAACCGCGGTAAACAATATTCTGCAACATTATCCTTTATTTCTCCTTTACAAGTTGCTCAACATGTTTCAGGCAATCAAGTGTCCATCTTTAGGAGCTGACGACTGCGTAGTGTTATCGCCACGTGTTGATGTTGTGCTGTAACAGTGAGTGCTATTATTCAGATATGTCTATCTGTGTGGGTCGATATGCTCTATGTTTGCCTGGTTTATGGAAAATCAAGTGTGAGCGGACACAGCCCGCTCACACTTGATTTTCCATAAACCAGGCAAACATAGAACATATCGACCCACACAGATAGACATATCTGAATAATAGCACTCACTGTTACAGCACAACATCAACACGTGGCGATAACACTACGCAGTCGTCAGCTCCTAAAGATGGACACTTGGTTGCCTGAAACATGTTGAGCAACTTGTAAAGGAGAAATAAAGAATAACACAAAAAGTGACATCTAGTTGGTTTCTTATCCACACTGAATTACGATGCACGGTCAACCAAACATTTGATTTATTCTGCAACGTCTCTCGATCTTTGACAATTTTATTGGTTTTTAATATATGTAAATTGTTTTTATTAGATCTCACAACGCAGAAATCTTATTCGTTTAATTGTTGTACAGATTGCAGTGTTTTGTGGTGATTGTTGCCAAACCGAATCAGTTTAAACACTCTGAAGCTTGAAATTGATGCAGTAACACAGAGAGTTTCAGTTCCTCGCAGCGAACATGGCGGCTTCCATTAAAAAACTAAGCCGATTTATGTCATGCAGGAAAAAATCATCGCTGTTTACTCTGACAGTTGTACTAAAAAATAAATAAGCTTTGGAGGCAAATTGTAGAGTTTCTGCTGTTAAAGCAATTGTACAAAGTACCCACTGTGTTTTCGGACTTAACACTGAACAAATGTCGTGTTTTAGCCGTGGTGTGTACCCAAGTCATAGATTATTGACACTAACTCAGTTGTTTATAAATTCTTAGGAAGATAAGTGACAATGTTTATTTTCCTTCGTAAGCATTGAAATTTAAAGGAAAAAGAGGTTTATAAACTTGTAATTTACATCATTGTAACCGCCGGTATTTGGCCACAAATTGCGGTGAGAAAGAGTGGCGGTATATCGGACATTTGCTATGTTTCGTATTCGTTTGCTCAGCGCTTGGAGTAGAAAGTAGCCTACGTATTTAATATATGGAAATGTAAATCAACCATGAATTCTTGTGAACTTCACTGTACTTGGTGATGTAACTGAAACTCGAATTTCCTAGCCAGTTAAAATAAAATATAATTAAAATATTATTGCGTGATAATTATCAGCAATGTTCCTGTTAGGTGAACGGTACTAATTGTGAAACAACTCACTACGGAGTTTTTCTAGAACCTACTCTAACACTCTTCCACTTAAACTGCAATATTCTCATACTACAATAAGATATGTTCCCACCTCCCCTCAATGTGAAAGACTATATTTCACGCATGCACAAAACAACGGACAGAATTTTATTTTTGCAGCACACAGCCTTCACAAAACGTAACAGGCTAAAGTGTTCCTGTTCTAAACGTCTTAGTAAATGTGAATTATTGTAGAGTAAGCTGATTAAATTATGTTTTATACCAAGGAATGTCTAAATAGACGCTCTGTCCCTATATTGCTTACGTGTAAAGTGTTATATATGTTTCCTTGTGTTCTATTTTTAAATATTTTCCCTTTAGAATGCTATATTTTGAACACAATTATTTGTAACGAGCAAGAATGTCAAGTAGGGTCCGAAATTGCGACTTTCCTTCCGACTCATAATACCCAAGAAATATGTATGTAATCGCCATGTTGATTACAGCTCCTCTGGCGTGCAGAATTGTCATAAAATTCCCTTGAGGTCCGGCTTTCTACCTCACGTAATCTTTGTTGCAGGGTTTAAGCGTTTATTTTGGGAGAAAGTTTGCGTTCTATGTGTTGCAGTAGTTATGTTTGTGATGTGCGAAATTTATCAGTGAGGAACTTAGTCTGGTACTTGGTTCAGTGCGTCGGTCTGCGTATACATAAAACATGCCGTTACTTCTGCATGTTATACTGCATTCCTCTGCATGACAAACCAGGGGTTGCAAGAATATGATTTTCAGTGCCCGGCCCGAACAGTCTTTGAAAATTTTCCACGTAAGTCATTTTGAATGAATTATTTAAATTGAGGCCCTTCTGGTACAGTTTATTCTAATGTGCACCATGAAGATGGAAGCAACAATTTGCGTCGAAATATTTACTCCTGTAAACCAAATTGTGCAGCTATACGTCCCCGAATTCTCTAATATTAAGTATGTGAAGTAATCTTTCAGAAATAGCGTGAGTTTGGATTGAAGTGAAATCTGTAAGGCTGGGTTGCGTATAAATACTAGGATAAATTGGATTTCCTGCAAGGCAGGGCTTTGTTTTGGAATGACGGGAAACTATATATATGTATATATACATATATAGGGCTTTGTTTTAATTAGTAATATCGTATTCTTAAAGAAGTGTTTGCAGATGTCCCACCCAGCCTCCTGTAAAATGGGTACTGGGTCTTTCTCGGGGGTAAAGTGCGGCCGGGGCGTGCTGCTGACCACTGACCTCTTCTAGTGCCGCGGTCATGGAAGAGTAGAGCTATACCCCTACCCACCCTCTGGGCCAAACCGGGCCTGTAACGGGATCACTTTACCTTTACCATTTTATTTGTAGATGTAACAAATCGATTAGCGACTTAGTTAAATTTGATGTAATATGAAATTTCTATAAGTTATTTTTTCCTTGAGGAGAGAGGCAACATGTGAATTTCTACCGAAATACTCAGCACCACTTCCCAGAAGGCAGTGTTAATCCGATACAATGTATCTGAATGCTTTTGATTTATTACTTTTACCGAGGGTCAGTAGAGAGCTGTCAGTACTTTAGAGTTGTCGCTTAATACCGAAAAATAAAGACGTAGGGAGCGTGTAGGTACAATCCCCTATACTTAGCCACTGAAATATATTTGAGTGACTACCTTTATGCTGTGACCGCTTTATTCTCGGTGCAAGTTGGATAGTTTCTGGAAACCGTCTGATGTCATTGGTTTAGAGAACTTCACTGTGGCTGCTGCTACCGCCACCGCTGCTGCTGCTACTGCTGCTGCTGCTGCTGCTGCTGCTGCTACTGCTAACGCTGTTGCTGCTACTGCTGCTGCTGCTGCTGCTGCTGCTACTACTACTGCTGCTGCTGCTGTGATAATAGTAATAATAATATTAATGATAATGTACATATGATAGGATGGAATGATTGTGTGACCAATGATTTAGTTGGGTGTGGTATACGTACTAAGAACAGTTGTAATTGGCTTCCAGCCCTATGTTCTCTGACCATGCCAGTCTATTAATTCAGATGTGACGTATCGACCACCCAGTTATTGGATCAAAACAATCAGTTTGAAACTAAGCCATAAATCTAAACACCACGCAACAACAGAAGAGATATTGCCTTGGTTCAGAACACGTGCACACACTTGCACACCACACGAAATGCAAAATATAGCAGCATTCTCTTTTTTCCTTGTTTCGGTGCGGCTAAATTTGTAAAAGCAGGTGTGTTGTGTTGTGTAGTGTTGTGTAGTGTAGTGTTGTGTAGTGTAGTGTTGTGTAGTGTAGTGTTGTGTAGTGTAGTGTAGTGTAGTGTTGTGTTGTGTAGTGTAGTGTTGTGTTGTGTAGTGTTGTGTAGTGTTGTGTAGTGTAGTGTTGTGTTGTGTTGTGTAGTGTAGCGTAGTGTTGTGTTGTGTTGTGTTGTGTTGTGTAGTGTAGTGTAGTGTAGTGTAGTGTAGTGTTGTGTTGTGTTGTGTTGTGTAGTGTTTTGTAGTGTTGTGTAGTGTTGTGTTGTGTAGTTTTGTGTTGTGTTGTGTAGTGTTGTATAGTGTTGTGTTGTGTTGTGTAGTTTTGTGTTGTGTTGTGTAGTGTTGTATAGTGTTGTGTTGTGTTGTGTAATGTTGTGTTGTTTAGTGTTGTGTTGTGAGTGTTGTGTAGTGATGTGTTGTGTAGTGTTGTGTATTGTTGTGTTGTGTTGTGTAGTGTTGTGTTGTGTAGTGTTGTATTGTGCTGTGTAGTGTTGTGTTGTGTTGTGTTGTGTAGTGTTGTGTAGTGATGTGTTGTGTAGTGTTGTGTATTGTTGTGTTGTGTTGTGTATTGTTGTGTTGTGTAGTGTAGTGTTGTGTTGTGTAGTGTAGTGTAGTGTAGTGTAGTGTAGTGTTGTGTTATGTAGTGTAGTGTAGTGTTGTGTAGTGTAGTGTAGTGTTGTATTGTGTTGTGTTGTGTCGTGTCGTGTCGTGTTGTGTTCTGTAGTGTAGTGTAGTGTAGTGTAGTCTACGTGAAGATGAATGTACGGTTATGTGCTTCTGATGATGGGCGGAGGGACCGCTCGAAACATGTAGAGCATTTTAGAAATAAATACTCAAAAATAGTTGCATCTTGTTGGTTGTAATTATAAAATCTTACTAACGATGAACGGACACACGAATATCAAATTTACAAGTTGACTTAATTTTAAATGTATAGGTTGAAGATTAATTAGACTCTGTCTTGTTTCTAATCCTTGAAGCAGAATCCTTCTCAAACTGATACCCATTCAGTTTGTCCAGGAATTTTTCTCCTCATATGGAATATGATTGTTCATTACAGTTTCCACAACAGTACTTCACTGACCTCTGACCTGAACGGGATGAATACAGTCCATGCAATTTCATTCTCTTAACATACTCTAGAGCCATTTACACTTAAGTTTTCAAAGATATCTCTCCGGAATTTAGAACAAAATTTTGTGTCGTGTTACATTTTATGCGTATTATTAGAGACCAAACAAACAATAAGTACATTGAAAGCAGTTATTCGTGTTAAGCTAACAGTTTGTTTGCTAACAAAATATTCCGTCAATTTTACGGAAAATCGTAGATTGTTCATCGTGTATTCAAGAGACCGCTACTGACCCAAATCCAGATTCAAATGAATCCAGTCCAAACTATTGCCTTAATTCTTGAAGGTCAGTTTGTTTATTATTCTACACGCATGCCTACGTTTTCCCCAAATCTCTATCCCTCAATTTTTTACCGGACTTTAAGTGCATTTTAAATGCTAAGCCCATTTCTTACTGATCTCTGCGCACACTATGCAAACAACTTAAAACTGAAATATGCGCTGTTTGGGGATATTGTGCGGCGGAGAATTGTAGCTAATTGTGGCTAATCGTAACTAATTGTAGCTAATTACTCTGCGTAAAAACCCAAAAGATCGCAGATCTCATTTACACCACGGCGGAAGCCTGAAATCAGGCAAATTTAAAATTTCACTTTTATGATTGTATTTCGATACGTAATTGATACACAAAAATGTTGTTCAGTTCCTCTTCATATTATTTTACGTGGGTATATGAACGCTGAATGTGCGCCTATTTTATAACGCAGCATATTCCCCACGATGTTCCAACTATGCCCATGTCATGTCCGTTATTGCCTCGTCAATTCAGCTGGGGATTTGGATATCCGGACATGTAAATCTTCATCGTTATTGGGCATCGGAAACATTGCACGGTATTCTCAACAAATCCGTAACGTGAAATCCAGTGGCGTGAATTACGGTTACCCTAGCGACCAGGCCATAGACCCGCTACATTCGGATAAATTATCCAGAGCAATTGGTGTCAAGGTATTTGAGGGTATTTTGAAGGAAATAGATGTTGCAGCATCTTGTTGGACAAGCGCATCAGGATCCATGTCGTCCAGCTGTGTAATCAGGAATTTTTAAATTATGTCCTAGTATTGAAACACTCGCAGGTGGATTCCGAAGAAATAGTACATAAAATATTTTGCAGCTCATTGCTCAAACACTTAGTTTTAATTCGACGATAGAGCTTTGTTAAGCTTTTATGAGCCCAGTGTTTTTATCGAGACACCAGTATCGTATTTTCAGCGATGTGCCTGCTAATACCAGGCTTCTGCAGTACATATTCCTCATATTAATGTTAAAATATACCGGCCAGTATTTTTATCCTACATTATCTTTTCGTTCTCATCGCCCTTCTTGAGGTTTAGAAGGATGTGCCCGTGAGGCACTATTATGCATGACACGTGGATAATTTGAAGGAGAGGATCGAGCAAGGAGAACAAGGTAGAAATTATACAAAATTGGGCTGGGTACATAAGGAAAAACGCTGGTGAGATAAAGGTAAATATAGAGTGTCAAATTGTTAAAATCATGTAAAACGACATCCAACAACATAGGTGGTTAACTGCAATGAGAGGAAATATGTCGCTAGTTTTATATTGTAAACGAAACATTTCTGGGGAAGAGAAGAGTATTTATTGTGCTGAATCCTATATGGCAGTGCTGTTTTTACCCCCAACTCCCTCCATTTTTCCACTCACATAAAAGCTCCCTCATACAATTTAATGACCTTTAAGAACACTTATATTGCTTAGCGTGCTGTTTCTTCACGCTTGGGGAGGGAGGGGTTACCTTCTTTTATAGCAAAATTGCAAATGGATCTATGAATTACGTATTCAAGAAAATTATCAACATTTTGACTCTAGAGATGGTTTATATCTGTTTGTGCTCGGTATGGAATCAGATGTATTTAGAACGTTGTTTCTATTCTAGGTACTCTCTTTCATTGATACGTCCTGCGGAATGCCAATAGCCTTAGCTGTCTTCTTGCCGAAATTTTTATTGGAATCTGAATTTCTTCACTTGCTTCAATTTTCATAAATGCGTGTGCATTACTCACAGTTTCTCTCTATATTAAATATGGAGCGTACTGGAGCCGTTGCAAAAAATTAACTAAACAACTGAAGCACAGGCTCAAAGTTATCTGTGATTCTCTTCTTTCTAAGACTGTTACAAAATCGCCAATTTCTTTACAGTTGCTGCTGTTAAATAGAGAGAAGCATTCTTTCTACACTGCCTGCTCTGTTGTGACATGGTCATTACGGATTCGGGCGTCGAGGTGTGTAAATTATTTAGAGATGTTTTATCAAAAGACAGTTTATTTCCTGTTACCCTGTCAAGGAAAGACCGTTATCTGTAATTAAGACCAGTCACTGTCTGTTACTGCCTTTCTCCTTACAGGCAGTCGCTGCAAAATCCTGAAGACGCTAATATTACACTGTTAGTGGCTGGCTGATCAATATCATGGCAAGGCCCTTTGTGACCTTGTGGCAATTGTGACCTTGTGGCAATTGTGACCTTGTGGCAATTGTGACGTTGTGGCAATTGTGACCTTGTGGCAATTGTAGAATGATTCGTGAGAACCTGTTGTGACGGTGGGAGAAAATGGCGACTGTTTCTGCGCGCGGACGTTTTGTTCGGTGGAGCACTTGACTTGCAGCTTCTGTGGATGGCCGCGAACTGCGAAGAAAGCTTGTACGAACACATTCCACAAACTTTGTTGACGGACGTAGTTTTCAGCCTCGTCTCCCATGTTGATAGCAAAAATAACCTCTCCCCACAACTGATTTGTACCATGTAACTGAAGTAATCCTTGAGGATGGTTCCTTGCATTATTTTATGTACGATATGCTCTGATGAAGTCCCCTAAATCGTTTCGTTAAAACGTAGCACTTATTACTCTTTCTACGGAACCCACTATTTTCATTTCTTGACTACCAAACTGCCGCCTAGTGGCCTCTACGAAAAACAGTCAGATCAAAATATACTTGACGATGCAGTACATCTCATTAACACAAGTTATATTGTCATAGCTCTAACTGACACAGTGTAAAAAATTTTCAGAATTATTACAAAATTTTTAGTTACGCTCTGTTTATATGCTGAAGAGTGAAATGTATGAATCCTCTCATTTTGTAATTCTCTCAAATTTTTCGTTACGGCTTACGTCCATTTGATATTTTACTGCATTCAGGTCTGACAAAATCATGTTAAAGTCAAACAGACCTCCATCATGGTTTTAGTTTTAAAGTATGAATCTTTTGAACGCAATATTTCACAGGCATTTTGTGTAACTGGAGGACAAATAGTGACACTTTCTCGACAGTGATATGCCCACTGTATCCCACAAGGTGTGACACAGAAGCATTCAAACTTCAAACTATTTAAACCTCATTGATAGTTATGTATTTAGTAACTATCATCACAATTACAAGACTCTGCACCTTGCCTAAAAGCTCAGTATTTTGCTTACACACTATGTTCATCTTCTCCGTATAAACTTCGCAATTAACAGCAATTATTTCCGTGAACAACATTAAAAGATTGGTCTTTATCATGGAGACAGAGTGTGTTTTTTTGTGAGGGAATGATTTTTATAAATAATTTAGACAATTTCAAAGCGTTAAAATTCCCAGCCTGATTTTCTTATATACTCTTTACTGCGTTCGATTAAATTTGTCTGCATTATATTTCCAGATAAAATTTACTTTATAAACCGTAATTTAGAAGTATAAAAACCTAACGCCTTATGTGTAGAGGGCTTGTGCCTATCCATCTGTTTTTACCAAGTGTAGGGTACTAAACGAGCTGGAGTTTTGTGAAGTAAAACAGGAATGCTGTACAAAAATTATTCGGGCATTTTTATTTTCTTGAAAATGGGTCCAGTGTATCATACTCTACTGAACAACATAGATAAATTTTCTCCTGCACTTACCATAATTTGAGCGTTTTGGGCGACTTCTCAGGGTAGCAGATCTCTAACGTAATGGTGACGATACGTTGGGAACTTGCGTGGAAATTGGCCCAGTGTAAGCCACATTTTCTGAAGAACTAAATGATTTTTGTCCTGCGATTATGTCAGATTCATATAAAATTTGCTAGTGAGAAGTTGGCCAAAATTTACTGAATGATTTTGAATTTCCATGAAAATCAGTACGTTATAGACACGGTTTATTTAATGACTTAAGTGATTTAGCGTTCTTACTTTCCACTTTTATTTTATCGTTGGGGGGGGGGGTTCTTTATAAGGGATTTTCATGTATGGTTGTCGAGCAGTGGCGAGGTCGTGAGGTTCGTCGCAGTTATGGTCGTACATCTTTGAAATAAAGTTTCGCGTGATCCATAAAACTGTGTCGTTCTGATAGTAAAGCATGTTTTGGCTAAGTCTGTGCACTTCGCCTCGGAGTTTATCCTTTCAAGTCTTGTTCGCTTATAAACGTACAGAAAGAAAATTCTTTCTGCTTTGTGGATTTAGAAGTAATAAATTTATTATACAAAATGTTAATATTTTGATGCCTTGAATATTTGCGTTCAAAGCGAGTGACTGTTGTGCCAAATGTGATGTTTCACTGCACAGAAGAAAACAAAATTATCACAAGGCCTATATTTTAACTCGTTTATCTAAATAAACGTTTTAAATAATCGCATTAGTCCTAATTTTAGACCAACACCAGACGGAGCACATTGCCTCAAGAAAAGTTTTACTTGTGTATGACAGAGTCTAGTTCGAGCATCTGCTCGATATCATGAGACTTCCTTGTTTTTCCTCAGTCCCGCAGGCAAAAGCCGGGGAATTACTTCAGTAAGGCTACGGCCCCGTTCTTGCGCATCCATTTCATTTTACTAGTCACCGAATCAATGAACGCTGTATAATGTCAGATATAGTGACATAGAATAATCGTGAGGTGGAAAACACTTTTTATTCTACTAATAAATATAGTTGTGTTAGACGAGTGCACACACTCAACATCAGTTAGTGACATAGAACTTATTAACCCGTCTAGATTTCATTGTGTGTTTGTCACAGTAAATAATTTACTTCAAATGCCAGCTACAAAAGGATATAATTTAGCGACACAAATACCTACAAAGGAAGTGAGAAACGGGGGCAGGCAGTCACAACCATACTTTGCAGTGATTTAATATTCGTTACGCAAAACTATCTGCTTCAACTAAAATCGTCATTGGGCGTTATGAAAATACTTCTATAAACATAATTTGAATAAAACACGATAAACTTCAAGTGACTAATATCTCAATCTGCCAATACTGTTTGCAATATACAAGTCGACAATAGAGTACAGAAATAATATATGTATATATGTATATGTATATGTATATATGTATATTTTTAAAGCATTATAAATTTCCTAAGTTGAGTGAAGTGGATATTTGTCCATATTTTATGACTCCCGAAAGATGAAAATCTGTAAATGACAAGTTTTTTCAGTTCAAGTAATTTTATATGACCATTGAACCCTTTAATAAGATATATAATAAGAAAACTGCGAAGCTGTGTTTTACATCATAGTTACTGGAAACAAGGTATAGTCCGAAAAAGTGCCGCTGTCGCGTGTTTATTTACTTTTTATCTTTTTCATCAAGTTCATTAATATGCGCATTACTAAATAAATATTTATATTAAAAATAATAAAATTCCTTTTCGAAAAGTGTGTAATAATTGGTACAAAATGGCATGTTAGAAGTTCACGTGAGTCTGTTATCCATTTAGATCGTTCTGACCCTTAAAACTGTGGTGTTCACTACATTGAACACCGGCCAGTTAATGCAACTAAATGAATGCCATAATCGCTGTGATGTGTCAAGTTTGTAAGTTAGCCATTAATATACCGTGTGGCTATAGTGCAAATTTTCTTAAATTCTTGAAGATCTACTTCATCTTGCTCACACACTTTCATTTAACTGTGCTTAATTAGGGGAAAAATAGCTTTTCTTACTTATAAATGTTTACTTACTCCATGGTGCAGAGTCCTTCTTGAGCAGCTAACTGATTTGCAGCTAGTCAAGAAATTCCCCGCATTTCACGGAACCCGAAGGTTCATTACCGCACTCACAAGTGTCCGCCACCTGTCTCTATCCTGGACCAGCTCAATCCAGTCCATATACCCACATCCCACCTCCTGGAGATCCATCCTAATATTATCCACCCATCTAGGCCTAGGTCTCCCCAGTGGTCTCTTTCCCTCCGGTTTCCCACCAACACCCTATACACCCTCTCTCCCAACCCATACGCGCCACATAACCAGCCCATCTCATTCTTCTCGATTTTATCACCCGCACAATATTGGGTGAGGGGTACAAATCATCTCCTCGTTATGCAGTCTCCTCCATTCCCCCGTTACCTCGTCCCTCCTAGGTCCAAATA
>Ga0131853_10008270_pt1 | contig 18949 bp, 12 predicted proteins | sample TergutLab28metaG_FD_92764 | JGI IMG/M metagenome (GOLD analysis project Ga0131853, IMG submission 92764) | Labiotermes labralis P1 segment gut microbial communities from Petit-Saut dam, French Guiana - Lab288 P1 (version 2) (version 2) | ecosystem: Host-associated > Arthropoda: Insects >...
ACATGCAGTAACATACGTCTTGTTCTCCTGAAGATGGGCATAATGATGCCCGAAACATGTTGAGATATTGTTAAAAATAAACATCTGTTGCATCTTGTTGGTTTTCTCTCTCATTTCACAATTCAGTTACATATTAAATTTATAATGAATCCACATTGAGATACTTTGACTGGAGATGATGCTATTACAATTTCAGAGATAACAGAGGAAGTAAAGTATATAAACAGTACTTGTAAAAGTTGTGGTAGGACCTTTTTCCACGCATATTGATCCTGTTTATGACATCTACAGTTTTTAATAATTTTAATTGAGTTTTATGGATTTACATATATATTTCTTACTCATGTTTTAAAGACCAATTGTGAACCTGAGGATGACCTAAGGTAGTTTGAAACGTGTAGTTCTGTATAACGTATAGAATTTAGTTGTGCTGGGACAAATATTGATTTATTCCTGATTTCGATGTTGATATTGATTTAATTTTTTTACTGTTAACACAATGGGATGACATTCATTAAAATAGTTAACATGAACTTTTAGCCTAGATTCTTGCTGCAGTCCAGATATGCACTTGTGTTATTTGTTATCACCTAAGGTTCTTTGTTCTAGCTTAATTCATAATTACTAGTTTTGTCACAGGTAGTAGGTGCTGTAACAGGTAATTAGATTCAGTCTCACAGGCTTTACTGACCAGTCACTTTAATACTCACAGTTCGTACATATTACCACCATTAAGATTTCAATGTCATGTCAGTTTTTGTTCCACATTTTGGTGTGTTATTGTAGCATTTGTAGGTTTAACAAAGCAAAAAAAAAAAAAAAAGACTTCAATGCAAACAAACCACATGGGCTGAACTAACCGGTGAGTGCAGGGTGACTTAAGTAGTTTGCAGTAAGCCTGCAGCCTCCTGGTTTTGTTGTGTGCCATGAGTCACACACTCTCAGCAGCATTCTAGTATGCAGCTAGCCAAAGGCTGTTAAACCAAAAATGAGAGGGTGCAGGTTAAGAAGTTACATAAATTTGGCAAGGGGCATTAAAGCGAAAAGGGATAAAAGAACTGGGTGTTAAACAAGGAGTACCTGTATTTGGACTGAGGATTCAGACCAATCTAGTAAATTATCCTCAATTCACTTAATGATTTTTTGTATTGCTATGGTGATGTGGAGAGATACATGTAACACAGATTTGAATAAAATTTACACACTTTACTAGGAGAAGATGGTAGAAATGATTTGTCTGGAAGATGTAATCATTTAAAGGTGTATAAAAAATAAGGTAACAAACACTGTGACGCTAAGTACTATATTATGACTGAGGTATACATGCCAGATTGGGAACAGATAGTACACATCAGACCTCCATTCCATGTAGTTACCATGACATTTAAGCATATCAAGTCAATGTACAATACTGTGACAGTGTGTCAGGGAATACATGAGCAAGAAAACGAAAACAGCAAACAGTTTTCTTTGATTGCTTGACCCCAAAGATGAAGGCATTATGGTCCTTCAAAGCATGGGGAACTGTGTGCTCAATAGCATAGTGTCACATCCCAGAGAATGTAAGTCTTGAAAGAATGAGAAAGTAGAAATGGTACTAATGGAATAGTTCCAAATAAAAATGTTTTGCTGGTGTACAAGTGGACAGTTAATTGTGCAGCATTTTGATGGATTTACCGAAGTTGATATTGATTCTTGTCCTCCACCTAGAGAGCAGGATTTGGACCAACTCAGCAGTGTTGTGTATTCATACACAGATCAACATGGGGATGACTGCAGTGCTGATGACTGAAAACCACCCCATACATCATAATGCTGTGGAGTACATGGGAGAACTGTAATCAGTTTCTGCAAGGCACTGCTGATGTCCTTCAGAGCATTGTCGAAAGCCTGTGGGTTTTACCGATAGATGTAGACAGTCGTTATGACCAGTGTACCAAACAAACAACTGAGAACGAATATGTAGTCGTAAATTTTAAGTATTTAAAGCAGCTTAGTTTCCTGAATATTCTGACAGTGCATTTATTAATATGTATACTGCATAACTACGAAAGGAAAGTAATGAACATGTTGTGCTTGTGAAAAATGCTGTAGTCACCCGAATATACATAGTGAGATTAAATTTTTTCCAATTTCATCATATGAAATATGTCACTGTATAATCATGCACAGAGTTGAATATGTGTAAGGGTGTTTTCCTTGAAGTTGAAGATTGTGAAAGTGTGTTGTATTATATGCATGTAAATATGTAATGTTGTGTTGTCCACAAATATCAGAATCATTCATAAAGTTAAGACTTAAGATTTTGTATGGTGGTAGAAATGAATCTTTTAATGTTAATTTTTATGGATTGATGTCTAGTAAAGTGGGTGTGTATTTCACTGGATAATTAACAGAATAACAACACATCTTCTGGCTTACTGCCATAAAAAGTTTTCTGGTTTAGGAAGCATGATTGTTGAATTTTTCCAGAAGCATCATTTCCAGGTTTTGCTGTAGGTAGGTAATATAACTGCACAGTTCTTCAATCAGTATTTGTGCAAATGCAGTGCATGCAAAAAAAAACATATGCCAGTACAAAACCCTCACATCAATGCCTGTCTCACACCTATATGTCTACCAGTATATTATAATGTTCATCTTTGTTTCACCATGGAACATAGTTATATGTGGGCCAGGTAGCTCAGTCGGTATAGTGACTGACTACGGGCTGGACAGCCCAGGATTGAATCCCAGTGGGGGCGAAATTTTCCTCCTGTCCAGACCGGTCCTGGGGCCCACCCAGCCTCCTGTAAAATGGGTACCGGGTCTTTTCTGGGGGTAAAGTGCGGCCTGGACGTTCTGCTGACCGCTCACCCTCTTCTAGTGCCGCGGTCATGGAAGAGTAAAGCTATACCTCTACCCACCCTCTGGGCCACACTGGGTCTGTAATGGGATCACTTTACCTTTACCTCCTTACATAGTTATGTGTCTCAGAAGTCCTGAAGGTTTTGTACAGTGTAGGTGTTCATGAGTTACCCTTATCCTTATAATTTATTTTTGTAAAGTCAAAACGTTTTTATGTACATAAAATTGCATTGATAAACCAACAACTGTTCAGTGCAGAATCCATGACTGACCTAAGGATTTGTACTTATTATCATTTATGTCCTTAAACACAGGAATTATGGAGAAAAAACAGAGGCATGTATCACAGTTACAGATAGTACAGACTGAATGGAGGTTGAATAGTAATATGTGGATTTTCTTCACAGGACAAGTACAAACGAGCTTTAGCAGATGGTGAAAATATGAGGCGAAGATTGGTGAAACAAATAGAAGATGCAAAACTCTTCGGCATACAGGGATTCTGTAAAGATCTGTTAGAGGTATGACTAGTATTTTCTTATGTTGTCAAGAGTGTATAGTTTTGCATTGTTTTAACATTGTGCTTTTCACTCACAGGTTGCAGACATTCTAGGAAAAGCCACAGAAAGTGTTCCAAAAGAGGAAGTTAGGGAAAGTAATCCACATTTAAAAAATCTGTATGAAGGACTGACAATGACAGAAGCCCAATTACATAAGGTATATTGTATCATAACTTTAATGTTGAACAAACATGTAGGCTGAACTTTTAACAGTCAGAGGAAATGTGGGTAGTTACACAATATGACAATGCTGGGAGAGTGCAATTTTTATTTAAGAAACAGGCTATTTTGCAGCAGACACACACATGCAAATGAACGTACAGACTTCTGTAATATAAGATAAAATAATTTAGTGCCTCTCAGGATGAGGGTTCTAACTAAGACTCACTCTCCACCCAAAGAGATTCAGCTGGTAGTAGCCTTGCAGGCTTGCACCAGTACTGTCTTAGCCTTGTCAGTTGCAGTAGTACTGCCATCATCCAGTTTTGAAATTTATGGCAAAGTACTGACAACTACATCATTCACTAAAATTGTCTATATATTCCCACAATTACTTTTTTTATTTTGGGGGAGTGAGGGGGCAGCGAGGGATTTTGTTTTCTGAGGAGTCTTCCTTAGCAGTGTCTGACCAGGAATTCAAGGATGCCATTATGCAGGGTATCACATTCCTTGCTGCTGACACTGTGTTTCAGCTATTCTGTAGGAATTGTATAGTCTGGTTTGCTACTTATTTTGTTGCTACAAGAGTTGTGCTATATACATATAAAGAGTTAACAATTTACAATTAAATTACAAATTTACACAGTTGCGAAATTTGTCAGTTCAAAATAAATAAAATAATTGTCTCACCTTAATTTGTCCACCATAAACCCATGCAATACCGAAATTTGGAATTTAAATTGTTATTAATTATCCAAATGTTATTATCCAAAGTGCTTAGTCTTGATGCAGAGAATTCCAAATAATATGCACAAATCTAAGTAGGTAAAATCAGTGTGACTTACCACGTAGAAAATGAAACAAAGAAATTTGAGTACACTTCATAAAAAAAACTTCTTTCTTTGCTAAACGAACTTAGAACCAATCTCCACATATCAATCGAAACTTAAGTTAGTGAGAGTGAGGACAATTACCTTCCAACATCAGATTATATGGAATATCAAGGTCTGCAAACAATGTCTGCTCTTGCATTCTGTACAGAATAGTGAACTGCTGAGCAGAAAGTCACTTCACCTCCACCATATGTTAACCTAATGTGACATGTAAATAAGTACAACAGTAACTCAAAAGTTCACATGATTTCACATTCATTGCCATATGTGTATAAATTATATTCATCAACTCATGAATATAACAATATCCCATTTGCTGATGGACCTACCATGGCCATGCCAAGGCAGCCTGATAATTCTGAGTGTTGTATCTGTGAACAGAATGCTTGCATGTTCTTCATATGCAGCATTATAGGAAAGATGTCTGGCTGAAAGTCTAAATTTTGAGTGGTTGTGACTCTATCTTTGCACTTTGAAGCCAAGTTTTTATTTGTTTTATAAGAATTTGAATAAATTAGTAACATTGTATAAAGTGGTGAGCCCTGTGTATTGTATTAACAAGTTGTAGGGTGAGTGATTTTTTTTGTGGTGCATGTAAACAAGTTTCATAACAGATACGTGTATGGACAATAAAGTTTGCGAACTCATCACAGTAAAAGTGCTACGTACCTCATTGCTGAATACTACCGTGGTCGCCTTCGAAGTACTCCCCTTGGGAAGCTATGCACCAATGCCAGCACCTAGTCCACACTTAAAAACAATTTTGGAACTGGTTTTGTGGAAAGGCCTTCAGAGCTGCCCTTGTATTACACCTGATGACATCAGTGTCATCAAAAAGACACTGGGGGCTAGATCTGGTAAACTTGCACTAACATCTCTCTGATTTCGTTTCCACTCTTTCCAAATTTAACAAGAAATTTAATGTTTGTTCATTACTTTAATTCAAGCTCTGACATTCTCGCGGCAGCATACCAAAACATGCAGACAGTAATAGGTGCCACTCAGAAAGAGACTGCCATAGATCAACAACAACACAGCTGTGAAACGCTGATATGTCACCTTTATCAAACCATACTAAGGCCTTTGTCCATTGCTGCCATGTTAAGCACACGTGGCGAGTTCGCAAACTTAATTGTCCAACCACGTAGAGTGTTGCTTCCCATAATTACTACAGAAAAGGTGCTGGACAAGTACAGTATATCACATAACTTCATAGTACAGCGGAGATAAAGAGGTTTTTTCAGTAAATGAAAAGCACTACAGTAACCTACATTGCGTACGGAATTACAGTGCTTACATTTGCATAGCAATTGTACAGTGTGTTTAAAAATAGGCAGGGAAATATAAAATTATATACACATGTCCTTACTGTTGTGTGAATGTTTACAGTCAGTGTGAATGTGCACTAAAAGTAATGCAGCCCATAGTGCAATTCACCACATATCAGTATATTATGTGGATCCACTGTTTAGCAAACATCTGGAAAGTCACAGAAGATGACGAACATGATGCCTATCTTGTCTCTAACACAAATTTCCTCATCTTATAATGTTTGCAGACACACAATGAAGTTTTTTTGTTTTTTAAACAGGACATTCCCATTTTGTTTTAAATCATCATCATCATCATAAACAAGGATTGGACCCTTTGATCCGTTCTGTCTCCAAAGTTACAACTGCTCTCGCCAATGTTTCGTTGGTCTTCCAGTTGTTCTCCTTTTGTTTTAAATATATGTATATAAACAAAAAAAGCAGGATCACAGTGTTACACTACTTTGTCTTTCATGTAAAAATGGCTGCATGTTCTGGCTATACTTATGTAACCATCATCAGGCTGGAAATAGAACCTTGAATAAGAGGACTATAAAATGTGGTAAAGTAAAATTTTGGGAACAAGATCTCCTGTTTACATCTGTGCACAATAATACAAAACTATATAAAAATACATGAAAGTGTTTGAAGATTGAATTGTGTATAGACTGTGATCCTGCTTCTTTTCTTTATATACATACAGTGAAACATTGCCTGAGATATTGTTTGCTTGCTGCATAATGTTTAATGTTTTGTGAAATTTGTTCTAGGGTGTGAGGGTTGTTGGTATACACAAATTCAGTGTTAATGTAACCCTAGAGATAAAAATTTGGAAAGTATGGTTTAGTAATGGTGATGGCATTTTGTAGGTACTGTCCTGCATTCCTTCGTATGAAGGGATAGTTGGTGCCACCTTCATTTCATATTAATTTCTTACTGATACTGTTGTATTATTGAGTGAAATGTAAGTTAATTTATACTTTATTTGAAACCACTTTTATTTGTCTGAACTCATTATTTGTTTATTTTAATATTGTCACTTGGCTTCTTCAGTCTCATTGTCAAGGGTTTTGCCATATTTTTGTAGTAAAATTTTTCATTGGTGGTTGTTGCTGCTGCTAATGTTCAGGATATGAAAGTGGGTTATGTGGTCATGTAGTGACTGGGCTAAACGCTGGACAGCCTGGGGTTTCATTTCTGCCAGAGTCGAGACTTTTTTTTTAATCCAAAATGTCTGTACCAGACCTGGGCCTACCCAACCTCCTATTCAGTGTAAACTGGGAGCTTTTTCAGTGGTGGTAAAGCAGCTGTTGTGTGAAGTTCATCATTCACGTCTGTGTGGTGCAGAGGGAAAGAATGAGTGGAGCTATGTGTCTACTCCTGTTTTTTTTTTTTCTTCCTGACATGCACAGGGACTACTTTACCTTTCCCCTTATTGCTCTAGACATACAGTTCCCTCATATGTATCAGTCATTTTTTGAATCTATCAATTTTGTGCTCTTCAGTCATTCTTTATGAAGTAAAAAAGATAGAACACATCGTTTGAAGACCATACATGTCCATCATGACCTGGTGTTGGTGACTAAACTGTTGCAGGATTTTAATTGAATTCAGTATGGAATTCAGTACAGAAAGTTGATGAGAAAGTGTGAGTTGCATGGTGATTGGCTTGGTGATAGTCATACTTTACTTAAAGGTGTAAATGAATTTGTACCCGGACTTTCCGTGTTTCATGACCAATTCATACGAAGTTTGGTAGAGAAGATCACTAAATAGTAATGTAGAGGTATTGTGCATTTTGTTAGTATTACTTCAGTGAGAGCCACACTTCACTTCAGGGTATAAATAAAATGTGCTTATATTTTCTACATTTTGGGTTTAATTTGGTACTTGAGATGTCCGCAACCGTTAATGAAATTACTATGAGTAGTGTAAAACTTTGAACAGAGAAAGCCATACTTTACTTATGGACATAAATGATTTTTTGTCCCCAGTATCCACATGTATCCATTTTATGTGAAATTCATTACAAGAGCGCTGCTGAGCAGTTGTGAGTTGTGTGAAAATCAGCCTAGTGGAAGCTGTACATTTTGTGTGGGTTTAAATGGAGTTACATTTATTCATGTACCATAATACCTTCGAACGTTTTAAAAGTAAAGAATGCCATGGTAAAGTCTGTGTACTGCATCAGTGAGTACATTATTTTTAATCTTGTGGAATGAAAATATTTTATTGACTGTCTTGAAAGGATTTGATCTTCTCATATACCTTTGGACAGCTATAAATGATTCCAGTTTTCATTTTGAAGGAAAGGGTGAACTGTTGTTTCTTTGTTTATTAGTCTCTGCATTTTAACAACAGGGACCTTTGTCAGCTTTCTCAATGATCGATGAAATTATCTAAGCCTTATAATGTGACATTGTTTATCATTGTTTCTGTCATAATTTTATCTGCTGATGTCTATAAATGCATATTGAATACTGTGCTCAAGTTATTTCGGATTCTTATTGTCATATTTGCAAGTGAAACTCAGAATGAAATGACATTTCAGCAAGTTCAGTTGTGGTATACGTTAACTGGTTGGTGGTGGTAACATTTCAATTAGTTTGTTCCATTATCCAAACAAGCATTTATGTCATGTTTGACATTTCAGAATTTTATTTTGTTCTTAAGTGGGCCAGGATAGTGTAGTCAGTGTAATAATTCACTACAGGATGGACAGTCCAGGGTGCAAGATTTTCTGCATCCTTCCAGTCAGGCCCTGGGCCCACCCAGCCTCCTGTTCAGTGGGTACCAGGTCTCTTTCCTAGGAGTAATGCGGCCAGAGTGTGGCATTGACTACCCACCCTCATAGGCGCCGAGGTTGTGGAAAGAGTAGGGCAGAGCTATACCTCTGTTCCTCCTCTGGGCCTTCATGGACTGGTCTAGGGTGAACTTCACCTTTTACCTCAGTTGTTCTTAACTGTTTAGAATTCTAACAGCATATGGTAAAGTCAAATTATTGTTCGAAGCAAACTTGAAGTGCTTCTAAAGAGAAAGAATTTCTTAAAGAGTGTCAGTTTATAGTTCACTGCTTTATATAGTGTCTGCAGTTACACAAGTATTTACCTAAACTTTGAAGTCATTTTACACAAGGAGCTCAAGCTTTGTGTGTTTTTATGCCCTGTAGTATGTTACAGGCATAAAATTTGTGTTTCTCTTGTAAGGGTTTCATTTATCCAGGAATGTCCATTTGTTTTGAGTACATCTTTGTCTGTGCTAAGTATCGTATTTGTAAATTACTCCTAGCACCCTTTAAGTGCCAATAATATTTCAGTGTTGAACCTAGGTCCACGTAACTTTTAACAGGTGTTCGTTCGGCATGGCCTTATTCCAGTTAATCCAATAGAAGAAAAGTTTGATCCAAACTTACATGAAGCACTATTCCAACAGGTAAGAATACTATTAACTGTCACGTGGGTTATTGCTGCTTACTGTATTACATGTGAGTGCTGAGTGTTAAGGTTAAGATTTGGCAGAAAACTTCCAATAATAAGTCTTTATTGTGCCTGAAAAATATGTTTTCCTGATCTCTGGGACAGTTAGTTGTGAAGTTTCCTGTCCCAAAGAGGCTTAAAGTACCTGGTTTGAAACTTTTACCACTCTTCATGTGGGGGTACAGTTTCAAGAAAACATTTGCATTAGCTGTCAGCTGAACATGAAAATTATATTTTATTATTACCATTAACACTGAATTGTGTAATATTACTCTGCATCATTTGTCACTTTATGTGGTTTTAATGTTATGGGGGCAAAAATGTAAGCTGTATGTTTGAATATGTATCTTTTCAGGAGGTGCAAGGGAAAGCTGCCGGTACAGTTGTGGTAGTATCAAAAATCGGTTACAAGCTTCATGAACGAGTCATACGGCCAGCTCTAGTTGGAGTTGCCAAAGGGCCATAGATTGAATACAATTTATTGACATCAGACATTACTTTAGGAGGCAGAAGATACTTGTGTAGGCAGTTAATTGTGTATATAACACTTGGTATGGTTGCAAATTTTCTTGGCTATGAAATGAACTGTTTGGACTGAAGACTGCTGCAACTACATTAACCATATATTAAAGATTGTCTATGAAATATGGTCACATAATTTTCTTATAAAGATGATAAGAACACTTTTAAAATGAAGTTTCATGTTACTCTGTGATTCCTTACTTTTAATTTCAGTACAGAAATAAGGCTTTGTTATAATATTCCTTATGTGTATTCCCTTAGGTATTCATAAAATATAAAATGTAGTTAGACACTACGTTTTGGCTCTAACATGAGTTGTACTTAAGGATGGTTGAGAGTCGCTTTGTGTCCAGAGTGAACCTTTTTATGGGTGAATTTTGAACTTCGGTAGGCAGGTGAGTATGATGTTCCTAACAGCAGTTTTGATTTATGATTTGTATGTGATTGCAGTATGGGTAGCTCATTCGGTATAGGGACTGGCTATGGGCTGGACGGTCCTGGATAGAATCCCGGTGGGGACGAGATTTTCCGCCCCTCCAGACTGGTCCTGGGGCCCACCCAGCCTCCTATACAATGGGTATCGGGTCTTTCCTGGGGGTAAAGTGCGGTCGGGGCGTGCTGCTGACCACTCACCCCCTTCTAGTTCCGTGGTCATAGAAGAGTAGAGCTATACTTCTACTCACCCTCTGGGCCACACCAGGCCTGTAACGGGATCACTCTACCTTTACCTTTATGTGATTGCAGTATGTGAAACTTTATTATCTTTATTTCATAAAAGTATTCCATTTGGACACTATACTACTGCAGACTAATCAGTAAAGTAGGTGGCAATGGACTGGATAATCAAGTTTTGAATTGCAAGTACAAGAAATATTTTTATGTAGGTCTGTGCCCTCAGTTACTGCCACGCACACTGAAGCATCAATATATCAAGAACCATGGTCTCTGTCTTTGGACCAGTGACCTCCATCTAGTACCCAGTTTTAATTTTGGCCAGGGTACTGAATATTTTCTTGGAATTTGTGACAGTGTGTTGAAATAGACGTGGACTGCTTACTGTGTAGTACTTCCAAATTCTTAACCACAGTATAGTGCTGTCATTTCATTAGTAGCAGAGTATCATGTGAACCAAATTGACTCAAATATCCCTTTTAAAGGAGTCTATTTCTCACTGAACACAATGATTCCAGTGACTGTCACTTATTGAAGGGTTACTGATAATCTTCTTTTAAGAGTGTGTTGAGTTCCCATGTTGCATGTTGACCTCTGGCACTTCCTTAAATCACTTTTTATTCTGGGCAACAAGAACAAATCGCTGTGCTAAATATGTTGAATAAAGTGGATTGGGAAGCAGAAGAATCTTGGGCTGAGGAATTTCTTTGTGGAGTGCAGTGAGTGGGTTGGTGCACTGTAGTGATGCAGCATCCATAAACCAACACTTTGTTAGCTCTTTGTCATTAAAAATGTCATGAACGTGTATAATGTGGACATTAGGTTTCAGAATTACATTCAATGGGGATTCTGTGCTTTTATATTGAACAAACCACTCGGAAGTTTTAGTGTTTCTGAGTTTTGTCTGTAAATGCACATTTAACCTTCCCATCATAGCCCTTCAAAGCCTACATATTCAAGAAATGTGAGCCTTTTTTATGAAAATTGTAAGACATGAGGAAAATTATTCTACACACTGTAAATATGATGGTAAAATCCTGGAATTTTTATTCTGCTTTACAAATTCTTGTCCACATGGATCACCAAAAGAAAATACTGCTCTTGCAGAAAGGAGAATATAACAAAAATTCAATTTTGAAGTAAATATTTTACATCTGATTTCTTTTTAGACATGTCTGTGCTGCAGGTTTTTGGTTGAACAGTGAACACTGATTATGTTGCAAATTTTTATGCACTTTCACAGAATTATTTGAGTTCTAGCATGGTTTTGTGAAAACAGCTACACTGTTTGTAGCGCCTGCTACTTCAGTGTGCCTATGCTCTGGGAATTATTCTCTGTGAAGACTCTTTGACTTGATACACACTCTTCTGGATCTCTGTCATATAAATGATACATGTGTTATTGTTTAAATATACACAACAGTCCTTAGCAGGTAGTTTTCTGAGAAGTCTTGAATGAGAGTTTTCATTTCATGTGCCTGATATTCCAGCTGCAGTACTCTTCTTTTGTAGCTGCTCCTCACCCAGTACATAAACAGTTATTATTGTGTATTCATATCTGGAGATTGGTTTATTTCCAGTAGGTATATTTTATTCTAAATGACATAATTGTCCAGGACTATTCTGGAAACAATGCTGAAACATTTTTTCCTGCTTAATTTGACTATTTTGTTCTTAAAGATATAGCATCGTACAAGTCAGTTCCCCCAATAAAATCATTGTAGCTCTGTGCAGTAGGGCTTTGTTGCATGGTTTTGTTGACCATGACACATACAAAGGTGCTGAGAATCTTCTGTCTTGGTGTGGTAGAGGAAGAGCACTCTAAGATATGACTTCTTTTCCAATGGAAGGCAGCAGCAAGAATTGAAGCTTTGTGTTTTTCTTTTGTCCCAATTTCAAACTTCTTCCAAGATGCCTGGGAAAGAAATACGATGTTTCTTCTGATAGTGCATGTTAATTGTACCTAATTTGTATGTCTTAAGCAAGTGGGGCTGTCAGATAAAAGTGTGAAAATGTGACAGCAACTGCAGATGTAATATCCTGTTTCCAGTAAGTTGCTGCAATTGTGTGGACTAAACCACATTGCTGGACAGATGCACAAGAACTGCCAAGTAGTATTTTGCTACTGAGTCACACAGCATTCACAGTGTAGTCTACAACAGTGATGGTGTTTGTTGGGTAAATACATGGTAACTGTAATGCTGTGTGTGTACTAGGGGCTCATCCACACTGATCTCTTGATGTGGTGTGCTTCAAACACTGTTGGCATATTCTACAAGTGGTTGGAATTTTGGACAAGGGTCACAACCAGATTTATCAGGTGAAACAACATTTTTGTCCTCTAAGATGTAAAAAAGAAATGTGAGTTGGAAATGGTCTCTGGAAAATGAGATGGAACCAGGAACAAGTCTGAGGTGGGGTAGTAGCCTGTACTAGTAAGATGCTATGGTTGGTTGTCTGTGTAGACTCATATTTATTGGACAAGCTACAAATCTTTTTGGCTCCATTTTCTTGCCCTGGCGTTAGGCAAATTTCTGTATGAGCCTGGATAAATTTTTGGGCATAATTACTGTTTTCTATTATAGGTATGTTTTAGAAGTTGCACTGTAAGATACATACAGAAATAGGATGCTGGAGGTGCATCTGGCTTAGGTTTATGTGACTCATTCTCCTGGAACTTGGCTTTGGTCTACATGTCATTACTATTTGAGACTTCATCCCTGTCAGTTCTTTGTTCACCACTGGTAATGCTAGACTCGTGACCCATCCCTATGTAGCTGGACAGTAACCTTGGGTCTTTGTTCAGGAACAGGACTGTTGCTTTTCAAAGAGTATATGAAGTTATCAATCAGTCTCATTTGGCAAATCACTGTTGCGTTTAGCAATTATATTTGCTACTTCTTTGTGTTTCAAAATTCTTGCCATCTGGCACACACAGAACCTTTTAACAAACTTTAAGTGCCGTCATGTGACGTGTGATGAACAATGGCTCAAGACACCACTGCTGTTAGCGATTATTAAAATCAAAGTAAAAATCACTGAAAGATCTACATTAACTGTGAGATGTGAAAGATCAGTTGATATAGGCACTACATGCTTCATTCTTTACTGTAGTGTGAATACATTATTTAATTAATACGTATCACTCTGAAAATGGTGGCTTCAATCTGTGCCAAAATACTGGAGCTGTTTTCACATGAAAAATGTAATTGTGTATAAAATGAGGACTTATTCTAGAGAAATGTAAATTGAAAGAGGCAGTGGTAATGTGTATATTCAAAGTGTGGTCCAAAAATTGACTAGTACTCCATCTGAAGGAAGTGATTAAGGTATTATGAAAAACTAATTTCGTAAATCAATGGAATTTGTTTTATCCATTTTATATTACATTGTGGTGACATGCATGATGACACATATGAACATGAGTATGTGTAGAGATTGTACTGATGTAGCCATTCATTATGTAGTCTGTCGTACCAGATCCATAGCCTCTTCAGAAGCAAGTTCCTCACAGAGTGTGAGCTAGTGCACACACTTTCAAGTTCCTGTATGTCCTGTTTTTGTTAAAGTCATCCAGTAGCTGCTTACATCTTTCTCCTCTTCCGTCTCTCCGTTAATGTTTTAGAAGGCAGTACTCCCACTTAATGTAACCAGTTCAGTTAGCCCAATGTTGAATAATGTTACATTCAGTAGCATACACATTTTCCGAGCGATAAACAGGCAGCGCTAACAATCAAAACAACAAGAAAAAGAAGGAAAATCGTTTCCTCCCAGGCAAAGTCTGTTTACAAGGAAATGAAAGCATGAACAGATGTTCCTTTCCTCCGTGACTCTATGTAGCCTAATACTTAATTTTTCACACGACCAGTACGGCTGATCTTCTCCGTCCTTCAGCACTACATTTCAGACATCTCAAGGTAATTGTGACCTGTTTTCCTAAATGTCAAAATTTCGGCACCATACCAAGCCGTGCTCCAAACGTAGAATTTCACTAGTTCCTTCCATTTGAGTTCAGGGTCTTCTTGAGAAATGCGCTGTTCTGGATTATTGCGTAACGATTAGTAATTTATTACCGACGTTTCGGGACAACATCGGTCCCATATCCAAGGGTCAAGAATCCTTGAAGATGGGACCGATAAGTTGTCCCGAAACGTCGGTAAGAAATTACCACTGCTCGCTGCATAACAGCCCAGAAGAGCGCAGTTCTAATCATCTTCGCGGTGGAAGCGTGAAATCACGCAAGATTCTCCTAGTTGTTTGCCGCTTTTGCCATGGAAATCCTGAATTCAAGTTCATATGTATATTTGCATCATTTACGTATCATCAGGCCTTTGGAGTATCGGGTAGATAGTGCTAGTGACGTATTATAGAAGCATATTTCACTATACGCGATGTGGGGTTAGAATTTAAAAAATGGGTGTATTAGGGCGGGTGTGATTCGAACGAAACCCCGAATATCGAATCCGCTATCATACCTCTTTTTCCACGCCTTTATGCGGTGTAGGGGGAGAGTGGACGACAGACTTGCTTGGAGGGGACGGTACGCTTTAGGTCGAACTAGGACTGCAGATTCGTATGACAAATAAATGGGACACAGCGCAGCAGAAGAACGGGATAGGCTTCCTAGTGAGGAATGTGTTTCGCACTTTGTAGGAAACAGACTGGCTATGTACATATAACTTAACATTGAAGCGCATCCATTTAACCATTGTTGCAGTAGAAAAGCAATAAGTAGTACATATTCTGAGTGTGAGTTTGCAGCCTTAGGTATTCAGCATGCAATACGCATGAGCAGTATTATGTTGTCATCTGTCACCTGTCTGGGTGTACTATATTTTTGAACATTAGCTTATAAACGGCGCGATTTTCGGTGCAAAAATGAACATGAAACTGTGTTTTGATTTTCCATACAATTTTTGTCTGAAACATTTCTCATTGAAGCAGAATTTAGCGAGATAGTCATAAATGTGCATAGGCTTTGTGTAAAGTACTCATTCTTCGTGACAGATTTTAATTAAACTTGAGTTTTCTCGACAGATTTTCGAAAAATAATCATATTAAATTTCATGAAAATCCGTCCGGTTGGCGCCGAGTTTTTCCATGCGGACAGACAGACAGACGTGACGAAACTAATAGTCGTTTTTCGCAGCTTTTCGAACGCGCCTAAAAAGCGAATAGGGGATAGAATCAAATTTATCTGGGGTGTTAGAATTTAAAAAACACATGATTTTCAATATAAAAGAATTGAATATTTTTCTCGTTTATTGAATAGGAACATACGGATACGTTCTCGCCCGAATCGAGTCATAAATATCAGTCAAGCTGAATTTACCGGAGAAAGAATGTCTGTCCCCCAAAATAAGACGTGTAGGAAGGAGCTAAAACATGCAATTTTGTTTTGTTAAAAATGAGTTGTTGTTGGATTAAATACAGGACAAATCTGATATCGATTTCATTTTTTATATAATAAGATGTTTTTTATCGTTAGTATGTTCAGTACATGGTCTTCAGCACACAATGTACAGTAGATCAATGTATACTTGACAACAGCCATAACAAAATAAGATACATCTTAATGGGGAAAATCATCAGTCTCACACGTACCTCAAACGTCTGATGAGCCATTACCTACATACGTCTAAATACCATTGCCAGAAATGGTCACCCGTTTCCGCCAGCGATTTCGATGAATAAAATCAGTATAATTGAAGCAGGTTATTGCCGTTCTATGGGCGATAACAAAATAGACCAAATGATCTATGACCCATAAAATGGCTTCGTGTTTGGGGCTGGGCCATATTGACATATTGGGAAAAAGCAGCTACGTGGCGGGGGTGGGGATGTAACGGAAGTCTTTGCGCTGGATGATGGCCAGTCTGCTCCTTGTCCAGCGCCATACGTCTGTAGTTTCTTTGCCTTTCGTGAATGGATGAAGTAGGGCGTCGGGTGTGTGGCAATGAGTACATTCATAAGAGGACTGGCGATGGATTCGAAACGGGCAGATCTGCGTCGGTATAAGGTCATGTATCGTGCGATAGCATGTTGAGAGGATTGCGCCATTGATTGGAACATAATGGAGGTTCTTCAAGACCTGTGACCACTCTGTGGATGGGTGCTGTAGGAGTATCCGCATTTTGGGAGCATCGTGTTTAACCGCCCTTAGATTGCGTATGTGGGTGTACTGTAAACTTTTCCGGTGATGTGTCGGAGAGTGGTCGTCGTGTAACATATTTCGCGAAAATCATGTGGGAATAGTTCTCGTATCCGGTGGTTAATCGATGTAGAAATGCACTTTCCACAGTTTTAACCATCTAGCGGTCAACGTTTCTTCGGTTCGTAGATGTTTCCGGCATCGACTGAGAAAGAGCACATGACATTTGGCTTGTGCGTCGATGATCTTCGCACCTCCTTCCGTCGGCGGTAGATGCAGAGTCGAGAGGGGCACCCGGAATATTTCTCCAGCCCATTAAACCACGCACCCAGACTGTTGATTTGACGTGTAGAAGCTTCCTCCGGTATGGGCAGTATTTGCATGCAGTACCAGATCTTTGAGAGCAGATACGTACGTACGAATCATATCCGTTGTAGTAGACACAGATCTCTTATATAGCTCTCGTGAGTTAAGCACTCGACAATATGAAGTGCTGACGACCACATTTTGTTTATCGTCTGGTGATAAGTAATTTCTAAAATCCTTGCTTCAGTGGCATAGAGGATACACAGTACATTAATGTACGTGTTCCACTTCCCCCAGAGTTGGGCTTTAGATTTGCTTTTTTTTTTTTTTTGTTATGTTTTTGCACCAGTAACTTGTTCATATGTGTATAGAATGTTCTGTAATAAAGGAATATCTGTCGGGTCTGTCAGTATGATAGTCACATCGTCCGCATAGACAGTAACGACTACTTTCTGTGTTTCATTGTCGAGCCGGAGACCAGTCACTTCTTCGTCGAGCTTCGTAAGTAGAGGGTTAAGAAGTAATGCGTTCATGAGCATACTTAGTGGGCAACCGTGTCTTACCGAGCTTTATTATCGGGAAAGCGGGTAGCATCCGTCCATTTATTTGACAACGCAATGAGGCGTGAGCATATAGGCCTTTGAGGAGGGCGACTGTGTCGTTATCGAGAGCGTATTGACAAAGGATGTGGTAGATACAGTCGTGAGATACACGGTCAAAAAGGTAAAGTGTTCCCGTTACAGGCCCGGTGTGGCCCAGAGGGTGGGTAGTGGTATAGCTCTACTCTTCCATGACCGCGGCACTAGAAGGGGGTGAGTGGTCAGCAGCACGCCCCGGCCGCACTTTGGCCCCGGGAAAGACACGGTACCCATTGTACAGGAGGCTGGGTGGGCCTCAGGGCTGGTCTAGACGGGCGAAAAACCTCTTCCCCTCCGGGATTCTATCCCGGACCGTCCAGCCCGTGGCTCAGTCGCTATACCGACTGAGCTACGCGGCCCACACACGGTCAAAAGCTGATGCAAATTCAAGTGAAAGGAAGCAAATTGCTTTTTGGGTGAGCTCCGCATATGCCACGACATCCCAAATGCTAGCCGCGACGTCAAGAATGTTTTCATACCTCTATTCCACCCCGTTTTGCGGTATAGGAGGAGAACGCACGACAGACGTTTATAGTGGGGGCGGAGCGGCTTCGGTCTAATGTAAGGCTGCAGATTCCAACTAGTAAGAGGGACACAGCACAAGGATGGAGCAGGACTGGAACCTAAAGTCTGTATAATGTTGTGTGGTAAATAAGGCCGCAGGCATCGGACCCAAGTCTAGAATGAAATGTCTTTAGATGGTACACGGACGTGGAGCCCTTTCAGGAGAGGATAAATATTTATTTCTGTAGGTCGGTAGGATTCAAACATCAGATCGTGTACGTATATGTCCACGTTGCTGGTCAAGTGGCGGTTGTTACGTGGATGGTGACGCTAAATATTAACTAAGAAGGATGGAACAGGAAGGCAGGACTTGAACCAAAGTCGGGTGTCATACGGATGGGGACGCTAAACTTTAATTTATACATAAGATCCTGCGTCTTTCCGATAGGCCGTCTGTTTAGGGAGAAGACGTGGATATTTTCCGCTTGTATGAAATAGGAAGACGTTGCTGCACATTCATGTAGGGGAAAGAAGGAGCAAAGTTACGATGAACGTGTTCAAATGAACACACACTCTCTTTCATACCAGTATAACACACAAAAGAAGTGCGCTTCTCTTCTTTGTGTGTGTGTTCTTATTGCATATACCAGTATAACACACAAAAGAAGTGCGCTTCTCTTCTGTGTGTGTGTGTGTGTTCTTATTGCATGTACCAGTATAACACACAAAAGAATTGCGCTTCTCTTTTGTGTGTGTGTGTTCTTATTGCATACACCAGTATAACACACAAAAGAAGTGCGCTTCTCATCTTTTTGTGTGTGTGTGTGTGTTCTTATTGCATATACCAGTATAACACACAAAAGAAGTGCGCTTCTCTTCTTTGTGTGTGTGTGTGTGTGTTCTTATTGCAT
>Ga0131853_10008278_pt1 | contig 18939 bp, 17 predicted proteins | sample TergutLab28metaG_FD_92764 | JGI IMG/M metagenome (GOLD analysis project Ga0131853, IMG submission 92764) | Labiotermes labralis P1 segment gut microbial communities from Petit-Saut dam, French Guiana - Lab288 P1 (version 2) (version 2) | ecosystem: Host-associated > Arthropoda: Insects >...
AAAGTTTCAAACTTCTCTGGCCATTATCTCCATAACCGTTCAACTTTGGATATAGGTGTTTTGGGTTATATCGGTATACTTTAACATAAGGAACACCCTCCCGAAGTCTGGCACATTCCTCCTTGGACACCCTGTATTGCAACAATTACAAATGTTGTGACAATGTGAAATGTTGATGTTTCACCTGGCAAATTATTATCATGAGAATGAGTACCAACTGAATACCTATATAAAATGGTTTGCTGAATTATTTGATTATTAATTTGTAGTTCCAATCAGCCTCTCATATGGTTTAAGAATTTGCAAGAAAATGTGGTATCATGAGGTCTTCCTAGAATGTGTATTCCCACAACTTTTCCTTTGGTTTCTCGCATGTGCCTATAGTGCATTGGCCCTGAAAGAGAAGTTATTCTGTGATATTTCAGCCATCTGTATATTGAGTAATTCCCCCTCTCAAATTTTTATTTTACATTTATTATATACCATAATGCACTTTTTGTACTCTGTAGTGCAAGAGGTAGCCCACATCTTTGACAAAATCCTGTGTAACTTAAGTTGTTTAGTTTTGCTGTCATCTGCTATTAAGGCTATTTATTGCATTTGTCACTTTTGTTAGTGTGTTTCTGTATGTATAGTTTCCTGTCGATATTAGGAAGATTGTGTAAGTCACAATGCTTATGAACCTCCAGAGCAGCAGTGATAGTTGCGGAAAATCCATAAATTCAAGAACTACATTAATGCAAATTTAATTAAATCTGATTTTAAAAGAATTTGTAACATAGCCATTCCTTTAGGAAGTAAGTAAGTAGAACAGTCCTCATCAAGAATCTGATACTTGCTGAGTTTGTCAGAAAGATACGTGCTGAAACCCTAAAAGTACATTGCTGTATCCATGGTAGCTACACTGGACCCCATCTTGAGCCAGATTAATTCATGTTTTTCCATTTTAATATTATCCTCCCATCTTCACCTAGTTCTCTCAAGTGTTGTCTTACCATGAGGTTTCCTGACACATTTTGATGGCATTTCTCATATCATCTTCCTTTGTGTGAACATTGTAATAATGTGTAGGAGTGTAAATTATGAAGTTCCCCAAACACAGAAGTCAAATATATTAGTAGAAAGAAGAATGTACTTTGAATTTTTCACCATATCTTTGAATCATGTTTTATGAATGTTTAGTTTGTTGAAAAAAAGTGATGTTCTGTGAAGTAATTTTTGCATAGTGCCCTGTGGTAGATTTATAAGCTCCATTGACGAAGACCTAGTTTATCAAATGTATGTTACTGTGGGCTGGAAAGTTCCTTCTTTGCTGTTTCTGGCTCGTACATGTTTTACTAAATGGTGAGCAATTGTCACAACCTTCCAAATGCAAAGTAAAGCTGATCACCACACAAGGGTTGTAGTGGTTCTGTAATAATACTGTAAAATTGTAACTGCAATATAAGGTAAGTGTACTAATGCAAATGTGTATGCATGCTTTTGTTTTACAGGGCCTAGCTGTGTCATTTAACACAATTGTTCCATTTTGTACTACAAAAGTAGCACCAAGTTTTTTTATTTCCTGCCACAAAAATAGTATGAACTATAGAAGAAATGTTGCCTTTTGATCTAAACTGGTTAGGTCATGAACCAGCAATTAAAACCTGAATGCATCAATCCATCATCAGGGTGGTGGTGAATTGATTCAACCTGAAACATGCTGCCAAAGTCAGTAGAAAAAGAATATAAGTTGTATTTTGACTGATGCTCTATTATTTCCCCTTAATGATTTTATAACACAACAATGTGTGCTATCAAGTAGTAGCTTGTGCTGGTCCAAACCCAGAATTTGTCATACCTGCTGAATCTGAGTACAAAGTAATTGTCCATACGTTCTCCATCTGACCACTACAAATCCCATGGTCCTGTAATTTGTTGAAGCATATTTAGTATTCTTTCTGCATCCGGATCTTGTGTTGCACTTTGATCACTGGTATCCCTATACACCCACTTTTGCCTCTTTTATATATATTTTTTTTTATACTGGGAAGGAGAGAGAAGTCACTAGGTGCCAACTAAAGTAGATGAAAGAGCAGTTGAAAGTTGTTCTTGTTCAAGATTTTCTTTCACCTGGGAAGATGGCACTGAAATAAAGCTGAGGTCATTCATTTCCAAGTTTTTAGGATGCTTTGAAACCACATTAGTAGCAAAGGATATAAGTCAGTATAATATTCATTGGTGTTGAATAAAACGGTCACATGTACCAGTATTTGTATTTAACCACCTTGTGTTGTTCCTGTACATCATGAAGGCATAGATGGGGCAGTGGAGGTATAGCTCAACTCATTCTAAACCTTCATACTTGTTTGGACCTAAGTCAGCCTCATACCCTGACTGCTTTATCCCTGGATAAAAAGCCCCCGATACCCATTCAGAAGACTGGGTGGACTCCAGAGCCTGTCTGGATGTTTCGTAGAAGAGAAAATTCTGCACCGGATCGTCCCTACATAAAGGACCAATCCGATCATTTTCAGGTGTTTGGTTGGTAGTGCTTCCTTCAAATAACCGAAAATAATCAAAAGACCGAAAGAAATTATGACCGGGATTTCGAATATATACTGCATGAGTTATAATTGACACTTCCTTCTGTAGCTGTATAGCAAAAAGTGTGATATAATACTGAGAGTAGCATTCGTTTTGTTCACGCAATGCAGAACTTTTTGTTCGTGATTTGTCATTTTCCCTACAACGAAGGATAAAGAGAAATATTAGGACCCACGAAGGAAATGTGTAAAGTTGTGTTGGTATTCATGGCGTAAAGCCAAAATTTAAGGCGGTAACTGAAAGTAGCAGGTATTATCTTTAAATTATTACTTACACATTATACTGATGTGTTGGTAGTTTCGCTGAAGGGAGCTTTCGTTCTTTTCTGGTAAAGGATTTTCATAAATTTTGCTGTGAGGTGTATCTGTAGCAAATGCTGTTTACAATGCGTGGATCCTCCATCGGGAAGTCAACGATGTAGAATGTGTTGTGGTCTACTAGAATGATTGTTGAAAGTGCAAATATAAATATAAACGCATGATAAATATCTGTTTACAGTGTTAGGGAATGGTATTTTATCCTGAAACCAACACCATTTTTCATACCTGCTTTTACAAGAATTGAGAGTTCTTACCCAAGGCCAATTCTTCTACAGAGTAGTCCTAAATAATGTTATATCGTGGTAAAGTGTTTATGATAGATTGAAGATTATTTCATAACTTTGACTTCGGTACAGTATACTAATTTCTTATGTTTGCTGAAGTTAGTATTTGGCACATTAAGGTCATGTGTATATAGTGCCCATATCTTGTATATCAGAATATGTTGGAAATTTTTCCATGCAACCATTCCTGATGTTCCAAAGGATCCGTCACGACTGTGGTTTGTGATACCTTTGAAGGATCGATATTTTCAAGGATTTTAGTTCTTGTTTTGTGTGAGTCTTGCAACGTGATAGAAGCAAATAGATAAGACTATTAACCAACATAGTGTTGAGTATCCAAGAGAGAAGATGCAAAGGAAGGAGACAATTGCATAATGAGAAACTTCATAATTTGTACTTTTTATCAGATGTTATTAGGGTGATAAAATGAATGAGAATCAGATAAATGTAGCATGTGACATGCACTGGCAAATGAGCAGTGCTTTCAAAACTTTAGGTTATAAAACTGAATGGAAAAAAATACACTTGCAAAACATAGGTTGGGTGGGAGGATAATATTAAATTGGAAGCGAAAGAAATGGGATGTAAAAGTGTTAACTGTATTTACCTGACTCAGGGCTGTGTTTGTACAGTAAAAGCAGATTTATATTTGTTTTGGTTTTTCCAGGGCCTGTGGTTGCACAGATACACATATGTCATGGAAAAGTATCAGCACATGAAAGCCTTTATAGGATGTTGTTTGGATTACTCCAAACATCGCACTGAAAAAACATCTGGCTTTCTGCAGCATTATTTACAGGTTAAGAAATGGTTGCTTATATCTAGGGACACTTTTTAAGTTGAACTCTTTATCATACAGTGGTTCATTGTCTTGCAAATGTATTGTGTAATGTGACTTTCGTGTAGTATTTTTTTGTTTTTTGACATCTTACTTAGTTGACCATAATTTCATTTGTTGCAACACAAGCATATGAACTGTTATGCTGTTGCTAAAGGGTTATGAATTTATAGACACCCTTATATCATTTATTTTATTTCTGCTAAAACACCATTTTGAACGTAGACCTGTTTAGAACCGTGGTTCTCTTTGGATCTTGTTTTTCTTCCTTTTTCTGCCTGTTTAACACCTGGTGTTTAGGTTAAATTCAGCCTAGAGGTTCTGAATAATGTTTTCTTGTTCCTTACAACCTGAATTAAATTTTGGTTATTCTCTTTGATACAGCTTCTACGTTTCTTTTCTCTATTTGCATATTTTGTGAATGCTGTAGCTTCTAACCACCTTGGTTTAAACTATCATATAGCTATGCAATATTTCAAATACCCTTGTTATGCAAATAAAGTAAATATAATAATGCAAACAGTGAAGCAGTTTGTGTATATGAGACCTTAAAGTCTTGGTTAAATGAAAGCTATTACAATTCCCACCAGGTTTCTGTGGTGTGTGCAATTGTAAATTGACTTTAAATGTGTCTGTTATTTATAACTTTTGTAATTAAATACAATTTTTTCAGCTTGTGTTCATGTGTTCAATCACCCATTGTTTAATGATAAACATCTATAGCCTTTTGCAGATGTGAATTGCTTTCATTGTAGATGTTGGGTGTGACATCAGACACGAGTATATTTGATCCTGCTAGTTGTGTTGCTGCTGAGTTCTATGTTAGTTTGCATGAACTTATGTCTATGCTGGAGCCCAGTTCAGGGATTGTCTGGTGTGCCGTTGGAGTTTTGCATCATGCTTGTCAGAACCAAGCTGCTCGCCATGCACTAATTCATACCTACAAGTTTGCACCTATCCTCACTAGGCTTCTTGGTGTGAACATCATACAGGACAAAAGGATTCGTGTGCTACAGCTGTTACAGGTGATTATTGCAACAACAAAAAAAAAAGTATATATATATCTGTAATTCTGTCATTTTCTTGCATTTTAGTATTTGTACATTCAACGTACACAGATTAACTGTGTCACTTTTGCTTGCACAAAAGTTTCATGTGATTTAATATTTCACTGATTCTTATTCATAATTTTACCAGAGAAGTTAAAACAACCAATTTTCCCTTTGTCTGGCCATTATAGGCTTTTCTTACGAAGTAAAAGAAGAACGCCTTCTGTGGTGGACTGTCCATCTGTGACCTGGTATGAGCAGCTAAACTCTTTGACCAGTTTTCATGAAATTTGCCATGCAAGTTCTTTATTAAAAGTACTTGTGCAAATTTGAGTTTTGTAAAAATCAGTTTAGTTACAGTGATTGTTTACTGAAGGGTGTCAGTGAACTTGTATGAATACTTCTTGTGCTTCTTGACTGATTTTGGTTACATTGTTGCAGAAGATTTCTACAAAATGTTGTTGAATAGTTATAATTTTTCATAAAATTGATGCAGTGAACAACAGTTTACTTAAGGGCATAAATATAATTTTACCTGCCTATTGTAGATTTTTTGTTGAATTTGAGAACTTTGTTACCTGATGTGTCAACAAAAATGTATTGACTGATTATGAGTTTTGTGAAATTTGGTGAAGTGAATGTCATACTTTATGTAGGGGCATAAATTAATTTCTATTTGTACTTTGCTCATTTAATGTCTGATTTTGGGTGAAACGTGGTGTAAAAAGTTTGTACGTAAACCTTTTGATTATTATGATTTCATGAAGCCCAGCGCAGCAATGGTCATACTTTTCGTATGGGCATAAATGAAATTGCATTTGCTCATGTACCATGAAACCATGTGATATTTTGAACATAAACAGTGCCCACTTAAAATCCACTATGGCTGGAATATGACATTTTCAATGTTGTTTTCCTTCTTTCTTTTTTGAAAATTCTAGTTTTGGTTATGTTAGATACATTGAGTTTACTTTACTTAAAGTTGGGATCGGTTCTAACAGGCACAAATGAATTTTTTTTCAAGGTATTTGGTGGCATATATGTGTCTGCTAAAGAACCTAAAGTGCATGATCACTATATTTTAACATCGTTCCTTATCTTCTCAGAAGGATTAAGGGTGTTCCATTTTTTGTGTTTTATGCATTTTGTTAGGAGTTGACGTATGGTGTGAAGATCTCATGGCAAGAAGGTCATTTGCCTTGTCTCATATCGACGCTGACTTCATGGATTGTTAATGGGGAGAAGGATGTGATTAATTTGTCACTTGGTGTTTTGGTAAACCTGTGCTACAAGAACTTACCGGCTATGTACACTCTGATGCGTTCTGTGGACAGCAAAGAGTTTCTGCGCACCATTCTAAAGTTGCAGAATGATGGTACTGACACACGTGTTCAGGTACTGGTTTTGGATGTTATTTTTAGAGTGTCTGTAACATATATGGCATGCTAAGTTGTTTTATATTCATGCAGTTTGTGTTGTATGTATTACAGTTAAGCTTGCAGTTTTTCCAGATGTAATTTTTCTGTAAATTTTACCACTGATGGTTTGTTTATTCAAATGTTAATGATTTCAAAGGTTTGTTCTGATATTCCACATTATTATTGCATTCTAAGAGAGCCTGACATATTTTCATTTTTACATACAAGCATTCTGAATGCTCTTGAAGAAGGAATATTTAGCATATTACTCACAAGTCCACTTAGTAACATAGATAATTATGATAATAAATAAATAAATGTGGTTATGTTTGGTTGTAACAGAAAGTATATGACTTGTAATGTCTTCATTATATTTGTAGTGACCCGTCATTGACACCATCAGTGCATTAATGTTATACATACAACAAGGGATATTTTTCTGCACAAACTGTACTTCCAAATTTTGCTTCTGGTACTCTTATTGTTAGCAGTTCATAAATGTATCATTACCCTGTAGTCTATTCCCCTTTCTTGTCTAGGAGGTAGTCTGTATACCAGAATTAGTGAGCATTTTACACAGTCCAAGTTTTTGTTTGTGGTGGAAACATCTGTTGTATGAAATCATCTGAATCATCCCTTCTGTAAAGTAGTTCATTTCTTTGTATGTTGTGTAGTTTGGCTAGTGACCAGAGGTGACTTTTTTTCTGTATTTTTCTTCTTGTTTAAGCTAAAAGTGTTGAAACCTGATAATGACAACCAGATGGACAAGCTTATGTTTGAATATGATGCTTAAAATTATATGTCTGTGTGAAGTTGGTGGCTTGTCAAAGCGTAAAGACTCACTGGATTGACTTCTTTGATAATTCTGACATTGAATTCAGTTGCCTTAACAGCTTCATATCTTAACCCTTTGGGACATTTGTTACATTACATACTGCAGTATAATCTTATACCAGCCTTTCATTTACTTATTTATTTACAGTTAATTCCTATGTAGAATGACCAACAAGAAAATAAGTTTAAAAAAACATACATATTAATGACATCATACATTTTTTAATATTATATATTCAAAAAAAGACCTAACAGCCCCCTGCCCACTATCACTGATTAATTTCTACAAATACACAGGGAAGCAACAATTTTAGTAATTTTAATCATTCTAACAGTTATAATAACTTGTGATTTATAGTGTTGTTTTGATTATAATTACAAATATTCTCAAACTCTGAACCAATTACTGTTATATATATTTATTAGTACCCAATAATTTTTGGCTTATCATATATCATGTGTATGTACTATAATATACAAGTTGAGATCTCTGTGCAAATAAAATGAAAACTAGATAAGGTGTAAGACAGGAATAATTTTTCTTTGTATCTCACTGCTTTATGACGGCTGTTTTGTAAGTGTGCCAAAATACGTAACTGAAATTTCATCTTCATTAATATATGAATATTGTTGTGATAGACGATGCTCCCCTTACCTTGAACATACTGCATTGTCTTGGAATTCAGTATAAAAGCCCTAAGTTTTAAACTACCTGGAGAAGATTGAACTAGGCTTATGAGGCAGTTCTTTTGGCTTTCATTGTGCCTATCATTAGGCTTGTTATTGGTATGTGGTGTTAATGTAATGTGAGTTCATTGCCAGGTATGCAAGCTGCTTATCATTCTGCAACACATTTCTGGAGAGATCCCCAAAGCAGACATCCTCAACTTTGTGAACATTACGTTCTCAACAGTGGAAGATGCATTCAAGTCCCGTGATGTATTTCTGCTGAGACATTTAGTGGACTTCTTCAAAGATGTGCAAATGAATCTTCATTCCAGAGATGTTCTGCTAACTTACTGTCGGTAAAGCAAGTGACTATCTCCTGTATATAGCAGACATATACGTTTATGAAATGTTAGTAGCATATAGCTTTAAATGCATTAAACATAATGGAAAGACTGTAGGCTTTACCTGGATTAGTGTTCAGTATTCAGAATATAAAAGAAAAATTGTTTCAGATACAGCAATGGAAATAATACATGTTATGGCAAAACATATGGAATTCTTTTTAGGAGAGTCCATACCATCTTGTCAGGAGGTGACACTTGACCCATTTGTGCTTGAACAAAATGTGGGTGAAACAGAATAATTCCTTAAAAATATATTTGGCAGAACTAATAGCTGAGGTGGACTAATAATATAGTGTCTTGCTGATTCTGATAAAACATGATTTATTGAAGAAGTCAGGTTGATGTTTTGGGTTAAGGCAAGTAACTTAATACAGATTATTACTCAGAAATTAAAACTGAGCACTTCACAAAGTGATTTACAAATGATTCAATTAATTAGGAACTTAGAAAATACATACACTTTTAATGTGACTACATACCTGAAGATGGAAACAGAGCTGGCTTCTGACACATTATGTTTTAAAGTGTCTTAAAAATTTTAGATGATGGAAGGGATCCAAAAAAAAGGAAACTGTGACTTTGAATGCTAAGGATGTTAATGATGTTAAGCTCTTTCTTTTACCTCATATCTAACCTACATGATAACCACTTCACGGAAGTTATAAAATGAACACACAAGTAACACTTCAGATATATTCACACCGGTTTTGTTGCTAAATGTTGTTATCTCAAAACTGTAAGTGTTGCAAAGAAATATATTGGGGGTGAAATGTTTTTCATTTGTCTCTGCAATTTATTTTTTTAAATAAGTTTTTCACTGATAATTATTTAGTGTGTTACTTGCGAATCACATGTGTGATATGTACCAAAACCTTTGTAGCTTTGTATGTAAAGTGTCCATTATTGTTGTCTGATTTTGACCAAAATGTTGTCCAGTTTTTTGTATAACTCCACAGTATCAAATTTAATGCATATCCATTCAGTGGTTCTTCATTGTGTACGGACAGCAAGATAGACATGATTAAGTTAATATACACAGTTTTACAACTTATTGTCATGAATACATTGAAAGGAAAATATATTGCATCACTTGCAGTAATTTTTTTAAACAAAGCATTTTTAGGAGGGAATGGCATTAATATGCACAGTAACAACAGCCAAACACTTTACAAGATATGTGCTGCCATATTGGAATTTGTCGTGTCACTGGGTAAGCAGTCAGTAGGTGTTAAAATCAATGTTTGGTTTGAAGATTTAAGTTTACTGGGATGTTACTCCATGTCAACTGGTAAATACCTACTGATGTTTCAAGGGAGTGTGCTAGATCCTAAAGGTTGAGGCCACATGCTCCTCTGAAACTTGGGTAACTGCAAGTCATCATGTCATAACATCCCAGAAGACTGAGAGCCTAAAATCTCAGGTTTTTCTTTGTGTTATGGCTGATAACTTATTTAGAATGAATGATGGAGGAGTGATCTGTAAAGAGTGTAATTGCAGTCATTTATATTGACATAGCAGATTTAAATGTTTTACATATTTTTTACAGAAAGGTTAAAATAACATAGGATGTTTCCTGTGTCAAAGGAGTGCATGAATTCTGCTTGTAGGGTTGAGAAACGTATTGTGCAGGTGATCAAATCGAGAAGAATAAGATGGGCTGGGCATGTGGCACGTATGGGTGAGGAGAGGGTGGTGTATAGGGTCTTGGTGGGGAAACCGGAGGGAAAGAGGCCACTGGGGAGACCTAGGTGTAGATGGGTGGATAATATTAGGATGGATTTCCAGGAGGTGGGATGTGGGTATATGGACTGGATTGGGCTGGCCCAGGATAGAGACAGGTGGCGGACACTTGCGAGTGCGGTAACGAACCTTCGAGTTCTGTGAAATGTGGGGAATTTCTTGACTAGCTGCAAACCAGTTAGATTCTCAAGAAGGACTCTGCACCATGGAGTAAGTAAGTAAGGGTTGAGAAATGTACTGTATATGATAAAGTTTTAATGTCCTTAATTGTAACAAACAATTTTTTGACAGTGGTTTTACTAGAGAAATGTCAGCAGCATTTGTAAGATGAACGATGGAAAAAGATCTGACAAATGCTGTTGATATTTTTCATACCCTTGCCACTGACTCCACTGAACCTGGAGCCTATTGGGATGTGACAGTAAAGAGAAAGGATTGTGCAGAGATATCATGGTTTACTGTTTCATTTTGATACATTATTGTGATAGTATATTAAATTTTGTTTATTAATAACTAGTGGCTGAGGCTGCTGTAATATAGTGCATTGTGTGCTCCTGTTGCAGCTTTCATAGTGATACAGAACAGTTGTTAATACTGCTGTCTGACACCACTGCAGAGGCTGTGTGTGTGGGAATGGTATTTGAATTCCTGCAGTCCCTCGTAACCCTTAAGGTCACTGGTTTAAGTAGGCTATATCCACGCTTTGTGACTCTAGCCATGCAGTGGGTCCGCACAGAATTGGCATGCACACAGTCACTCTCTCTAATCTGCTCTGTGACTGCGGATATACGGCGTGGTGATGGAGATGATGGCACAGCTGAAGTACGACAAAATGTTGTGACACAGCTGGAGCAGGATCTCTCAGTAAGTTCAGCATAAAAATGCAGTTGAGATGAACCAATAATAATCCAGGAGTTCTGGGCAGAAGTCATATCAACCATTTTCCTAATGCATTTTTACATCTGACAATTCTTGTGTTGGTGATGTCTTTTTCAGAGATCTAAATTTACAGTCTAATTGTCAAATTCAAGTTGGCTCATGGAATAGCATGCTGGACTCATGTGCAGATGGAAATAGATGAACACATATTCAAGAAAATTTGTTATTGTTCCTTGCAATTGTGCATATGCTACAAATTTTCATTCTTTCCCTCTTTGGATGAATATTAAGTAAAGATTTTGGCTGTGTTAGATTTATTCAACATCAAAATTATGTTCATTTATAAATAAATAAATTTGTCATATTTAATTAGTTTTTAATAACTTCTTATACAATTAAAAGTAATAATAAATCTTAATTTCATATCCTAAATAATTATGCATCTTGTAGGCTGGGAAATACAGTAATTTGCTTGCTTGCTTGCTCACTTGCATACATAGATGCTTGCTTAATGTAATTACTTCCTTGCATCCTTACTCCTTGGTTCTACATCCATCTGAGAGCCTTGCATTACTAGGCTTCTCAACAGTGAGGGGGTTTTTTTTTTTTTAATGGAGGTGAGGTTGTTAGTCTTACACTCAAACCCCCAACCTAGAGGACAATGGTATTCCTTTTTGTCTGGGTCATCATCTTTGACCTCTCAGGCATGGGAGACTCTACCAGTAGCAACAACACCACTACCGGCACAGCTGTCAGGATCATGTGACTGTGCAAGCCCCCACATCTTTAGCAAAGTAGAGATACATTTGCGGGGAATACAGTAGTTTACTGTCTATAATTAATCTCATCCCTTCTGGCCCATTGTAGCCCACAAATAATGTATGTACACTCCGTCGAACAAAAATCCATCGGCCAGATATTGCATACGTCCTGCTCAGGCAAGTAACTTGCAGTACGGTTGCCATCATAATTCGAGTCGTTTTATTTTCCCCATATTTGTGCATTCGTGGCTTTTCTCTGTCTTCAGTTCATTACAGTCAATCACACCACGTATATATTAACCGAAGACAACAATATATTTGCTTAATTTGAAATTAAAACATTAATTAAACTTCATTAACTCTCCCAGTCACGAGGCTAGCTAGCTAGCTTTGCTGCTAGGGTTGGATGAGTTGACTGGACTGTTCCATTCTTACTGTTGGCAGGTGTAGTCCATGCAGTTGAACACATGCTAGCAGTAGCCTTTGGAAAGAAACTATGTTGGTTCAAGTCCCACTATCAGCATATTTCTTTATGTAGCCCAGGCCGCTGAACATGTGCCGGCAGTAGTCTTTGGAAACAAACAATGTTGGTTCGAGTCCCACTATTGGTATATTTCTTTATGTGGCCCAGGCAGTTGAACGCGTGCTAGCAGTAGCCTTCGGAAACAAACTATGTTGGTTCAAGTCCCACTATCAGCATATTTCTTTGTGTAGCCCAGGCAGTTGAACGCGTGGCAGCAGTAGCCTTCAGAAGCAAACTATGTTGGTTCGAGTTCCACTATTGGCATATTTTTTTATGTAGCCCAGACAGTTGAACGCGTGCTAGCAGTAGCCTTCAGAAACAAACTTTGTTGTTTCGAGTCCCACTATCGGCATATTTCTTTATGTAACCCAGACAGTTGAATACATGCTAGCAGTAGCCTTCAGAAACAAACTATGTTGGTTCGAGTCCCACTATCAGCATATTTCTTTATGTAACCCAGGCAGTTGAATGCATGCTAGCAGTAGCCTTCAGAAACAAACTATGTTGGTTCGAGTCCCACTATCAGCATATTTCTTTATGTAACCCAGACAGTTGAATGCATGCTAGCAGTAGCCTTCAGAAACAAACTATGTTGGTTCGAGTCCCACTATCGGCATATTTCTTTATGTAGCCCAGGCGGTTGAACACATGCTAGCAGTAGCCTTCAGAAACAAACTATGTTGGTTCGAGTCCCACTATCAGCATATTTCTTTATGTAACCCAGACAGTTGAAAGCTTGCTAGCAGTAGCCTTCAGAAACAAACTATGTTGGTTCGAGTCCCACTATCGGCATATTTCTTTATGTAGCCCAGGCAGTTGAACACATGCTAGCAGTAGCCTTCAGAAACAAGCTATGTTGGTTCGAGTCCCACTATCGGCATATTTCTTTATGTAGCCCAGGCAGTTGAACGCATGCTAGCAGTAGCCTTCAGAAACAAACTATGTTGGTTCGAGTCCCACTATCGGCATATTTCTTTATGTAGCTCAGGGAGTGAAATACTGTTGGAAAATGTGCAGCTGTAATTTCAGCTTTCAAAACAAGTTCATAATTTATTTTGTGTGGCCTTTTAGTAGACAATAACACATTTTATAAATTGTGCGTATTTAAAAGTCTAACTGGCTACAGATGATGGTGGTTATGAAAACCGAAATGTTAATGATTTACTAATAATAAAATCAAATGCAATGAAGAACTGCACTCATTAAATTAAGTCAGGTTTCTTTCAATTTTCTGCCAAATGAAGGGAATGTCTTCTGCAACTGCATTATGGTAATTCACTATTTTAGAACCGTGGACAGGATATCTGCTGCTGGTCATGGTTGAGAAAGGAGGGTAGGGAATTACAAAAGCCGAAAACCGACCTGACTGTCACAATACAGTCATAAAACTGAAGGTGAAAGCAAATGATGGGCTGGATTTAGTTTACAGACCTCAGGGAGAGCGTTAAAACCTGTAGGATACCAGCAAACGCAGTGGTCGTGTGTCTGTCCACTGTTGGGGCTGGATCTCCCACAAAGGGGCTGGAGTTCTCCATCGTATAGAGGGTCACCTGGACAGCCTGCATTATCAGCACATTTTGCTGAACATAATGGTGCCCTCTGTACAGATGCTTTATCCTGATGGTATAATCCATTTACAGCAAGACCACTCCTCCATTCATGATTCTCGTGTGGCTCAAGAATGGCTATCGTGGCAGGCCGATGTCGAACTCCTTGACTGGCCACCGCGAGCGCCTGGTATGAACCACATCGAGAAAATGTGGAATGAAGTGAAAAGGACAATGCAGTAAACCTGGCCTGTCCTCCCTCCCAGAAATAGCAGTCAGTTTGTTTCTGAAGGCTACTGCTAGCACGCATTCAACTACCTGAGCTACATAAAGAAATATGCCGATAGTGGGACTCGAACCAACATAGTTTGTTTCCGAAGGCTACTGCTAGCACGCGTTCAACTGTCTGGACTACAGCTGCTGACAGTAAGAATGGAACGGTCTGATCGACTCATCCAACCCTAGCAGCAAAGCTAGCTAGCTAGCCTCGTGCCTGGGAAAGTTAATGAAGTTTAATTAATGTTTTAATTTCAAATTAAGCAAATGTATTTTTGTCTTTGGTTAATATATACGTGGTGTGATTGACTGTAATGAATTGAAGACAGAGAAAAGCTACGAATGTACAAATATGGGGAAAGTAAAATGACTCGAATTATGATGGCAACTGTACTGCATGTCACTGCCTGAGCGGGACGTATGAAATATCAGGCCGATGGATTTTTGTTCGATGGAGTGTACCAACACTACACCTGTTGTAACTTGTCAGGTGACAGACACATTTTGATGTGACTGTATCCCTGTCATTGTCCCTTAATCTAGTATATGAGTTATACCAGTTGCCTTTCTGTCTACTGTAAGGCTCTCTCTCTTTGTTTATTGCACTGTATGCACTCACAGTAAGTACATGTATAACATTTTCAGGTAATTTGTTTCTGTGGTGATAGAAATATATATACTTTGAACATTGCAGTTGAATGGGTAACATTTATGCTTTGTAGCGGAGAGATCTGAGCTTTAGGTTATTCCTGGAAGTTAGGCTTTCATGGTTTTGTCAATGCTTCCAGACAAATGCTAGTATAGTACCTTAAATTAAGCCATAACCACTTCCTTTCATATTCTTTCAATTTCACTGTACACCATTTGATACCACAGAGTCTGAGTTACTGACCACATCCTTAACTGAAATATAAATAAGTGCTGTTGAACAAAGTCATGCATGTACTGTACAGATACTGCTTTGACAAGCACGTGTTGCTGTATGTACAGTCTTGAACCCCTGATGATGGACGGAAAGACTATCCAAAACATGTAGATTGTCATTCCAAAATAAAATAAATTTGAAACTTTGGTGCATCTAGTTGGTTTTACTATACAAAGAAAATTCATACCTTGTTGGTGCAGTTATTTATAACACATGATTATTTTTTTTATTTATTTTTTCTTAACATTGAATAGGTTAAAGTGTAACAAATAGCATTGCCATATGACTACATGTATTGTTAGCACTGTGTCCAACATCTGTATGGAAACAGTACATTATAAAATGAAAGCAAGATCACATAAATGCAGAATTGTTACAGGTTCTACTGCCAATCTTGAATCCAGGGTATCGTGAGAATTACCTGACCAAATCAGAGGCTTGTACCTCGGTCACTGCCGTACTGCAGCTGCTTCAGGAAATGAGTAAAATACCATCACTACGCCAGAAAATTCTTCTTTCTCTAGAGCAGCAGGTTTGTTGTTAAGTAAGATACATTTACACAAGTGACAGAACAAAGGAACACAGGAATCGAACCAGAAAATGTGGTCTTTAAATGATGTACAGTATATGGCCATTGCAGCTTCTTTCTCCCCTTCCCCAAGTATTTTGTTACCCACATGTGACAAGGGATGGGTATATTTGGGATGTAATTACATATTTTTTAGGGACCACGGTGGCACAGTGGTTAAGGTGCTATGCTACAAATCGGAAGGTTGCTGGTTCGATCCCAGCTGGTGTCAGTGGAATTTTTCATTGACATAAAATCCTTCCGATCGCACTATGGCCCTGGGGTCGACTCATCCTCGAACAGAAATGAGTACCAGGAGCATTTCCTGACAACCTTACCACCATCCTGTGCCGTTGTCATGAAATTGGAGAATGTTAACTTCCTGGAACCCTCTGGGCCACTCCAGGCCTGTAACGGGACTGCTTTACCTTTTTTCTTAATTGCATATTTTTTAATACACGAGGCTTTAAAATGATGAAAGATAGCAACATTAAATTTTATGTGTTGTATGGCACCAGCAAGACTGCATATTTGCTGTGAAGTTTCTAATGCTGAATCTCCTTATATTTAGCAACAGCTTATTTATTTGTGTGTTTTATAAAGAAAATGGCTTATGCAACATACCATTGTGGTGCTGTCTTCTATTGGTTGAATCGGAGAACTTATATTATTTTATGGAATGTCATAAATTTTGGTGTCAACAACACACTGAAAAGTGAGAGACTGCCTGTTTTAGCTAGACAGCTGTGTGCTGTGTCAAGCAAAATGTAATATCTATGGTGCTTGCAGTCCTGGCAGATATTATACAATGAAAAAACAAGTGAGTCAAACACTTGTTTGCATAGACACCAGTTAAAAATTGGGTTACATTATTAAGGCATTGTTCTTTAGTGATGATTTTTGTGTAAATAAATACTGGATTTTTATAAACCCATTGCTGTACATTGTATTGTCTTAAGATGTAGATGACTGCTTTTATTATCACACTTCCAAAATTCAAGGCCTTTATTGGTTTGCTTTTACACAGTGGCTGTGTCGTGATACTGACAGGTGGCATTTATTGTTAGAATGGGCTTAGGCCCTGTAAAATGTCACATGTACATCTGCATAGTGTACATAGTTGAGAGTAGTGGCCAGAAAATTGTCGCCTGGATTACCAGTTTGTTACGTTTCTGTGCTGGTAGACAGAATAAAAAAGAGATAATTGCTGTTGTCAATGCACTGAATTCATCTGACCAAGGGTTCCTGAAGTACAACTCCAGTGCACAAAATATTTAAAATTCACTTGCCTATAGATTTTCAGTATCCTTCATACACATATTTTTGGAGGAGATGATTAAAGGCTTATCACTAAATTTTGAAAAAAGAAGTCATAATGTAACTGACTATTTGTAGGTTTCCCATATCATGGCTTCTCATACCCTCTGTTTTGTATTTTCCTGGATGCATTACTGTGGTTATTCACTGTTTTCTCTGGAATACAGGTATGCAGAAAGATTTCTTCCATGTTTATCATACATATGTTACTGAAATAAGATGGAACCATTGATGTTCTTACGTTTATTTCCATTATGTTCATTACACTAAAATCTGTTTTACAGAACACAATTCTTGCAGTAAAACAGCTAAAGTTTCAAGTTGTCCAAAACTCTTCGTTGATTACATATACTGAGTCCATCAGTATTTTAACCTACAAGTGGGCAAGTGACTTTTTGAGGCCTTTCTTCTGAGTACAGTGTGTATTGTTTGCATAATGTTACATAGATGATGCAGCACGTATTCAATCCATTGCTATTGGTGGAGCCTCATGACCGACGTAACTTGTCAAAAGTGGAGGTAACGGAGCTGTATGTTTGTGCACTTGACTTCATATCTGATCTTGCTACTCATGATGGACAATGGCTTAAGCTTTATTCAGACCTGCTACAACATAAACAAGTGCAGATGGTACTGGCTGTTGCACTGGATACAGGTGAAGAGGATGTCAAACGGAAAGTCCTGATGCTCACTGGAACCGTTGGTTTTCCATCCGAAAGGTAAACTGTGTTTTGTGTTTGTATAAATAATCTTTGAAATTGTAACAGAGTGTGTAATTCAGAATGAGTAAGACTGAAGACCAATGCACAGTGAATGCCAGAGCTGACTCCCTGCCTAGGACCTGATGATGAAAATTGTAATATACATATTCTTTTTTAATGCAGTTGTGTCACAGTCTTTCATTGCACACACATGTTTATTTAAATTGTCAGTAGTGACAGTAATAATGGTTTTACATTAGGTATAATTGGCTACAGAATTGTAGGTTGATATTAAATCAAAATATGGATGAATGACATTTTTATGTCTGCCCATGGAACTGTAGAGCCATTATGAAAGAAGAAAAGTGTGTTCTGTATACATGTTCTAGGATAACATATGCTATAGACAATCTGTTTGCATTTCTGCTGGTTAGAACACTTGTTGCTAGTTATGCATTTATGTTGCCCTAATGCAAGGAAAAGGTAAGTGGATAAGAAAACTGTTTTTACATCACTAAATGCTTAATTTGTGAAGTATGTCATATAACAGTTTGCTATCTCATATAACATTGTTCTGTGTACTGTTTATAGAATAAAACACTGTTGGATATAATACCACTAAAGGTGCCTCACACTTTTACAGTGTGTCATCGTTAGCCAATTTCCTGTGTGATATTAAGCATCCGATGTGGGTACCAGGTAGTTCTAAAGTAGCTACAGGTGTTGGAGTCCAGCAGTATGACATGACACCATTGTTCAGTCTTGCACAAGAGGGTCGCCTTGACAACTTCCTAGCTAAGCTGCAATGTAGTGAGATTCAGGACATCCCCACATCAGCCATTATGGAACTGTATGAATATAAACTTGCAGCCATGAGTCGTACAGAGAGAGCCCTACAGGTGAGTCAAGATTCAGAGAGTTTAAGGACAAGAGAGAAGGAAAAAACAGAAGTTGCCAGAGATTTCTTAGGTCATTGCAAGGAATAACTTTCTGATAAAGAATACCATATGAAAAAAGTAAAATATCTACTGCAAACTGAAAATGTGATGGAAACATTTAAAAAATGTCAATTAATTGTGATACAAAATGTGAACATGGATGCAAGATGTATTATAAATTAGCATTTTCATACAACTGTGTACAGTTGGTGCCATATACATTAAGAGCAGTGAGGTGAAATACTTACTTACTTACTCCATGGTGCAGAGTCCTTCTTGAGAAGCTAACTGGTTTGCAGCTAGTCAAGAAATTCCCCGCATTTCATGGAACCCGAAGGTTCATTACCGTACTCACAAGCGTC
>Ga0131853_10008279_pt1 | contig 18938 bp, 9 predicted proteins | sample TergutLab28metaG_FD_92764 | JGI IMG/M metagenome (GOLD analysis project Ga0131853, IMG submission 92764) | Labiotermes labralis P1 segment gut microbial communities from Petit-Saut dam, French Guiana - Lab288 P1 (version 2) (version 2) | ecosystem: Host-associated > Arthropoda: Insects >...
ATGTTTTATGGTGATACCTGATTATGGGCCCTGTGGCCGGAACATGTTTTATGGTGATACCTGATTATGGGCCCTGTGGTCGGAACATGTTTTATGGTGATACCTGATTATGGGCCCTGTGGCAGGAACATGTTTTATGTGTAAGTATTATGATATACAACTAAACAAACGTGTTGTTGCCGAGGGATATATAGTACCTTCCTCAAAATGTTTAGAACTGCAAGGTATTAAACACTCCTGAATTTACTGTGCTTTTAATTTCTATGTGAATATTGGACCATCACTTACAAGTGGAAGTGACGTCGACCACTTAATGAACTTCAACGCACACACAGCAATTTGACGTACGAAGTATAAACTAGATGTGTTTCTATACTGGGTACAACAGATGCAAAGTCAATTATAATAATTGATGGCGTACATGTTAACGTCTTTGGGCCCTTACATGAAGACATCTGCCCTTTGAGTCAAAACTAGGACCGCCGAAGGAAAGTAAATACAATTAGCGAATGGATGAATCGCCAGAGGAGTAATGGAATCGTTCAGGGACTCATACCCTGAGTTCTCGGGCTTTGAATGTGAAGATGAAGGTGGACGCTGGAAGGAATATTAGAAGTAAAAACATAGACCGTTGCGTCTAACATTTTGACTAAGTCTATGCAGCACAATCACTCTTGAGGGTTACAGCCAACTCTAAATGGTTCTGACGATGATATTGTTATATTACACTTACGATTACTAGCTTTCAGGGCTTTGTAATCGCGTAGTGTTTATGAAAATCGAAGTTTCGGGAGCGGAATATTTCTGCCCTAGGCTGGGAAGGTGGGGAGGCACCCATTCCATTTCGTAGGAAGGGAAATTCTGAATAGCTGGTCCGGTGATTCTACCGAATACAGTTCGCATAACATTGTACTGTTTTTAAGAACGAGATGATTAACAGAGTCCAGGAAACTAACATCTAATTCTAATATAACAGTCACTTGGCTAGCCAAGAATACCTCCTCCCCCCTACTAAATCATAAGCTCTATTACCACAGAATCCCTTCACTGTCCCCTAACCTGAGACGCACAAATCAAGTCCACAAATTACTGCCATACCATTTAACCCTAGGTCTCCCCAGTAGTTTATTTCCCCACGGTTTTCCGACTAAAATTTTGAGTTAATTTATCATCCGTTACATACATGTTACATGTCCTGCCATTGCAAATGGCCTTATTTTTTGACCCTAATATATGGCGGAGGATAAAAAATTTGAAGCTCATCCGCAGGCTTCATCCCCCGGTTACTGTCCCTGGCTTGGGTCAAAATATTCATCTCACAACTTTGTTCTAAAACACTCGTAGTCTACTTTGGTCCTTCATGGCAAAAGACAAAGATTCACATACATGCAAAAGAACAGACTGCATTCTATTCTGGCAGCGCTGAAACTGCTTCTTACACAGGACGCGGGCGACGAAAGATTTCCAGCTGAATCACAGAAAGCATTCATCCCTCCCCACCTTTTTTTAAAGAGAGACAAATTATGCCTATACTTAAAAATTTATCTACAGCAATTTACCCACACATAAACAAGAAAATACGAACAATAATTCAGAATTACTCTGCCAAATGCACAGAATATTTACAGGAGAGCGATCCGTTTGAAGTGTTTACATGTACCGACTGCTGTGACGTTTAAAATCTCTGCATCTTGTAAACACATTGCGTTTATTTGTTTCGAAAGATCCTCGTAACGAACATCGGTTATTTACCTGCACAGAATTAATTGATTGGTGTTTGTACTGGAGACGGTTTGTTCTGTGTGAGGTAGACATGGACACTGTATGTACAACTACGTTCATTTCAGTCTTCAAAGAGCCAATTTACATTTGACTTGCATGCCGTTTTTTCGTTTCCTTTCTACTGATATTTTACAAAGTTACTGTTTTTTAAGCTGATGTAAGATTTCTGGAAAGTATATGGAATTATAACACTTTCATAATTGCATAACTGCACCAAAAACCTATTTAAACTTAAAAAAATACCCTTTCTAAAATTAAAATATTTAAACTTTCTAAAGACTATGGTTAAACTGAATTACATTTAAAGATTCGGTTCGCACCGCGCAGTAAACACACTCTCTCTCCGTTAAATAAATCAGTCACTTCACGCCGTGTAGGTAAATATTAACAGTTTGTTCTGAGATCCATGTGGAACACACACAAACGCAATGTGGGCAGAACGTAGAATTTTAAATATTAAACATGTCCTTGCATACAGTAGCCACCAGAATTTAAAGGGTTGATATGGTTTTTCCTTTAAAAATTAAAAATCACACAGTTTCAAAGAATATATTATATAACAGAGCCGTTGTCAAATATTTAAAACTTTAACACTCTAAATATTTACTACAAAAGTAATCTTTTTTTACTGATTTCGGATCATTTTATATTGACATAAGTCTATTTAGTTATGGCTGCGGCGTACATTCAACTGTTACACCGTTCACTGTTTTAGCCGATCATTTTTAGTATAGTTGTTTCTTAGGATTGCTGCCGTCAGTTACGGACGGTTCATGGCTACGCGTTGTAAGTTAATCTGTCAACGTATATTCAGGACCGTTGGTGATAGGTAGGAGGGGAGAGATTTAAATGAGAAAACGTTAGCAGCTGATAACGGACGCTAGCAGTCCAGTGCGAATTCAGTCGCGTACGAGTGTGGTGTAGGTAGGAGTACAGAGAAGTGACTGTGTCTGTTTCTTAGAACTGATCTAGTTGTTTTACTTGAAATAGCGCTCCATTATTTTATATGAAGAATAAATTGAGTAAATAAAACAACAAATAAAAAAGAAATAATTAAAACTGTATGTGATTCGGTGAACCACACCCGTTTCCCGAAAGAGGATCACCTACCAGACTGAGCGCGTCGGGACAACAAAGTTACGAAGGGTGATCGTGTATAGTATTCTGGCCCGCCCAGCAGCTGTTGTTCGTTTCTTGATGCTTGGAATAGTCACTTGACAAAAACTGTAACAAATACATACGAAAATACAAGAAACCGGCTCTGAATAACTAATTTGTTTTTTCCGAGAGCCGCGAGTCAGGGAACGATTTATCACTAATCAGCGTGTTTAAAAACGATCCTGCTTGTTATTGTCTGTGCAGTTCAAAGTGTATCTTGAGGCAGAAACATAAATTATAATATTTAAAAATAAACATCCACAAAAAAAATGAGTACCACGCCAAACATTTGCCCGGAGGAAATGCTGATTTTCAATTGGTCCTTTAGTAGGTATCAAATTACAAGTCATTAGTGGACTGTCTCGTTATTAAATTACATGGTCGCTTTCATTAATTACTCGCAGATGATACATTTGCCTGAATGTAATTTCTGCAGGAGATATATTTGCTTTAATATAACTTTTGCAGGAGTCCAATGGCGTTATTGCAGTTAGGCGTACCTTGCATTGCTGTATGTGACACAAACCGTCTTTCAAATATCCGGAACACCATAATTGTGGTTAAAACAGCTAATGCTGAGACATCCTTCTGACTGAAGGTCAAATATCTTACTTAAGCCGTATACTTTCTGTATCAGGTTGCCAAGTTGCACGTTTGAGAAGGAAAAGAAAAGTGAAGACTCTTGTAACTCACTGTTCCTGCGCACACCAGTGAAACGAAATAATATATCCAATAAGGTACGCTTTTCATATGAGACGTTTATTGACAATCCGCTGTGTTGCGGCTTAATAGACAACTTCATGTGTAACAGCACTATTTTTGGAAAGCCTTTACTTTCAATTAATTAAACTGATCACCTTACTTTTCCTTGTACTTCCTGTTTCAATATCTCATTACTTATAGCGATATCTCAACTGTCTTATTGTCAGTATTCCTATCAAGATGTTTTATATTTTATCTCTTTTACTTACTTTTTACATTGTGGGCCCGGTAGCTAATTCGGTATAGCGACTGAGCTACGGACTGGACAGTCCGGGGTCGAAACCCGGTGGGGACGAGATTTTCCGCCCGTCCAGACCGGCCCTGAGGCCCACCCAGCCTCCTGTAAAATGGGTGCCGGGTCTTTCCCGGGAGTAAGTGCGGCCGGGGCGTGCTGCTGACCACTCACCCCCTTCTAGTGCCGCGGTCATGGAAGAGTAGAGCTGTACCTCTACCCACCCTCTGGGCCACACCGGGCCTGTAACGGGATCACTTTACTTTTACCTTTTACTTACTTTTTACATTCGGCTGAATGTATTTTAGTCTTTGGGAATCTTCGGTATCGTTCCTGAAGACGGTAAACACATAGGGTCTAAATAAACATCTCACGAAGAGTGTACCATGCTGGATATGTTACTTCAAAAGTAACCATTATTTACCGCCAATGGAACACAACGCGTTAGGCTCCTTCCAAGACTGTACATTTTTCGTACGATTTACCGTGTTTTAGAGTATTGCTAATTAATACAATTAATTTACATGAATCAGTTCCCATCCCTTTCTATCTTCGGATGCTGAGATCAATATTAATGTATCATGCCATCTACTTCCCGATCTGCCAAGTCGTCATTTTCTAAGAATTTTTCTCGCCAAAAATGTGAAAAGACATCCCTTGTCTGCCTATCCCAGCCATGTTTCCAGCACATCTTAACCTCCTAAACTGCACCACGATTGACATAAATAACAAAAGTACTCGCTGTGTGGTATAAAAAACGGCCTGCTTGTCTTCTTAAGTCCAGATATTTTAATGAGCATTTAGTTTCCATATAGTGATAGTTTATGTTACTCCAGCCATAAGAATTATTTATTGTGACTTAAACATTACCTTTCAGGGAGCCAGCCGACGTCACAATGCACAACGGACGGTTAGTCTCTACAGCAAGGTATGTACCTTAAACCGAAACTGCAATGTTGCACGTGTGAAGAGCTGTTAACGAAGTAAGGCCCATCCAGCTTAACACAGGCAACACGTGTAAAATACATTCGTTTAGGAATTCTGTGCCATTTATAGACATCGGAAATTATGTTGGGAATGCCCTGGCGACGACTGTAGGAGAAAATGTGTACTTGCGAACTGCGCGTCCTGCACCTTGGGTGGAGCGCTGTGGAGCCCCGAAAGTTTATGCTTCGTTCTGCCAATGCGTCTGTATACTAACGTCCGCAAAGTTATGGCTCGTTTTGCTTCCTGGCTCATGCTTCTGTAACTTAAAAGTTCCGTCCACTTGAAAATAAATGGTTCGACGCCATGAATGACGTCAGAACGATTGTCGTAAAGTTAGGATTGGTGGGTGTTAGATGGAAGAAGACACCGTGGTGAAGGTGTAGGCAGTGTAAACCTGAATGAGGTGAGGAAACGTATGGAAAATCAGGGAAATATATCATTTGGGAATGAATGCAGACCCGCTGAAAACAAGTCAGGCTACTTAGCAGCTCACTTGTTTGTTTCAGTGTTTATGGAGGGAATGACTAAGGAAATGGTATTAACGTGAAATGCGCTCTGCTAGACTGGAGAGGAATGAAAATTCGTAGTCTTTGTTACTGGAAGAGAGACGTGCGAGCACTTAGGAACTGTATCACAGCTTTAAGCAGGAACGTTCTCTTCGAAGCACATACAACTGCATGCATTTAATTGTTATCTGATAGCTTCTACTTGGAAAAAAGAGTGTAATAAGTCCTGAAAAAATCGGTGTTTCGCACAGTATGCGTAGTTGTTCGATGAAGTCCACACGATTCCCCACTTAGTATCCGATAAGGTACCATGTAGGTGTAGGGGTAGCGTACTCGCTATGGTGACTAGGCTACGGGCTGGACGACCGAGGAATCTTGGTTCGATTCCCGGTAGGAATTAAAGATTTTTCTGTCATGCACATTGTCCATACTCCGTCTGGAACACATCCTGGTTTCTGTATGGCGGATACTTAGGTCTCTATCCCTGGGGATAAAGCGGCCGAGGCGTAGCGCTTGTTACTCACCACCGTCTAATGCCCAGGTGAATGAGAGGTGATGCAGCCTAGTTGAGCCTCCGCACCACGATATGCGTTATTGTTTTGCAAAAGAACAGTGAACCACCTGATGAAGTAAATGTCTGACATTCTGAGTGGGTCAACAGATCCATGGCGTCAGTAGCAACGGTTTCAGCAATGAATAGACATCAACCCGTGTGAATAATAAGGTTATAAAATCTCAAGGAACGTGTTAGGAAAACACACATGAACTAGGATGTAGGGTCTTCTTATAATAAAATCAACTAGATGCACTGATTTCTCAAATTTATTTTTGGAATAAAACTCTACATGTTTCGGACAGAGGAACTCTCCGAAACATGTAGAGTTTTATTCCAAAAATAAATTTGAAAAATTAGTGCATCTATTTGGTTTTATTATAAGAACTTATCACGATGCACGGTTACCTGAACGTCAAATGAGGAAGTACAGTATAGCACACCTTTCCAAACATGTTTCCGTCATGACACGCATCACAAACCCACAGAAGACACAAGTATCGTAAATAGCTTCGGACTCTGACGGAGACGTAGTGGTGGTAAGGCATCCGGTGCTAATTACTAATTGCTAATACACTTTAATCACTGGCCATATTCGATTTGAATTTTTTATATCAGTAATTCCTCTAGACCGTTTGTGTGGTGTGCACATTTAAAAGTCAAACAGATATGCTGCAACACACGCTTGATTTTGTTTTAAGTTTCGGCATTACGAATTGCGACAGATGGACAGACACGTTACTTTAATAGGTGCATTGTTTTCACACTGTGTTCATTAGCTACATCCTTGGGACCTGCAGTTTCGGAGCTCCATTAACTGTTGAATTCGTTCCAATATGGCTTCAGGGCATTAATATTCATATGGCTTAATTCACATGCTTCTATCTAACAAGGGACGCGAAACGCCATTCATCTACAAGCACTTTGTTTTGATATATAGCTCTTAAAAATCCCAACTAAGGACATCTGTTTTAAAAAGCCACTTTAGACTTCTATTTTTTTCTGTGAATTCTTGTTTGCTGTGCTTCCTTAGAGGCTCAACATGCAAAGCCAGACGTGCCCAAGAATCTAAAACACAGTGTACATGCCCTAGTCCCACAACACGGACTAGCGTTTTATTATCTTCATCATGTTAGCAGATGAGTTCGACCGTGCTGACTTTCTGTCCTTCACGATGGCGCGTCACGTTCGGAGCCTCAGACGAGGTACGAATGAGAATGCAGCGATGAACGGGGTTCTTGGTCTTGCCCCTGCAGCTTACCCTACACCCCTAGGGCTCACTGAATCTTCTGCTTCAGTACGTTTCAGATGAGACCTCTAAGTTCGTCTGCTCTCAGATTCTGCCATGCTAGGCCACATCGCTATCCTGATGTCTAGAGGGGAGGAAATTAAATTGTAGGTCCGTGGTCAAAATCCTGACCACTGGAGTGCTTTGGCAGAACCGCAACAAATGTTACCATTCTCCCTCCACGTCTCATGTAGATTGTCTTTAAAAGCTGTGACAGTACTTAAATATTAGGCCGTGGATAGCTGAGGGTAAAAGGAGGTAAAGTTCCTTGCGTTCTGAAATTCAGTACTAGATAGCTAACGCTTTATTTAGGGAGAAATTCTAGTTGTCTGCAGTTCGTCTGCTACGTGTTTCGGCCCTCCTGGTTCATTATCAAGGACCTTGAAGTAATTACGAAGAGAACTTTTTAAAGGCACAACACTGTACATACCAACAAACTACTTATTCGTATACAAATGTGAATTATAACAAAGTGAAAGACATGAAAAATGGCCTGTAGCTGATTGCAGGATCTTTGCATCTATCCAGATCCGATTTCAGTCCACTTATCAATTTTTTTTTTGTAGAATGGGCGCCTTATCTAAAATGATGCACAGTTTCGTACGTAGCACATGGACATTATAAGCTTATAGAAATGATAAGAATATGCACAATCTTAAATATTGTGTTCATACATCTGATATTTAAGGTCTTGACAGAAAGTACTCACCCAATTTTCAGTGTTGCGAAGTAAAAGTGTAGTTACCAGGATTTTATTCGGTCTGGCCCTAAGGTTTTAAATATTGGACGTTTGAACACTATGTTTTCAGTCTGAAGCCTGCGCATATGCGCATCATGTACATAAGCTTATTATGTCCAACGCTACTTCTGAAACTGTGTACCATTTTAGGTAATGCAGCTATCCCGTTTAAATTGTTCAGTTGGTAAGTGGATTGAGATAAATCTGGAACACCGTGGTAAAGAGGCACTGTAATCAACTAGTGGCCTCTTTTAACTTTCTGTATCTCTAACTTTTTATATTTCTATATATATAAGCGACTAAATGTGAACAAGTGGGGTTCCTGCCCACATAAAGGGTATTTTGTTGGTTTTAATTTTTGTTACGTATTAAGAAATAAACTGTAATGCAAATCGGTATGTAGGTGAATGGGTTGCGTCAAGCTCCGATCGCCGTATTCCCACAGAAAGAGCCCCCTTGTTTATAGGGGGATGGCTAGATGGACCCCAGACCCTTTCTGGAAAAGACAGCAAAGAGAGGTCGTCCACTGTGGCAGTTCAGTGACTGCAGTATTTAGTCCCAACATAAGTGACATCTAATGAAGGCACATCAGTTTGTAACGAGTATAGATTCAGTTAGGCTATGTACGTATATTATGAACGTAACCAAATGTAAAAGACCGTTAATAGTGCTCGTATGTGAGCCGGGAGTCGATCCCAGTGGCCGCGCGGTCTATGGCATGTGTCCGCGGCCTCTCGCTTGCTGGGATTGCGGGTTCGAATCCCGCCGGGGCATAATTGTCTGTCTATTGTGCGTGTTGTGTGTTGTCAGGTAGAGGTTCCTGCGTCGGACTGATCACTCGTACAGAGCAGTCCTGCTAAGTGTCGTGTGTCTGAGTGTGATCGTGAAGCCTCGACAATGAGGATGTCCTGGCCCACTATGGGCTCTTGTGCCAAGCAAAGAAAATGTGAGCCGGGATTGCTCACTTGTTTCAATGACTGACCTACAGGCTGAACGTCCGAGGAATTCCGGGTGGGGGCAAGATTCTTCCCCTCCCCGAATCGTCCACATTGGTTTTGGGACTCACCTAGCCTCATGTTAAATGGGTAACGGAGCTTGAAACTGGACACTCACCTGCAACCAGAACCGAGGTTAAGAATGAGTGGAGCTATATCCTCACACTCCCTACGCCCGCATGGAGTACACAGTGCCAATGTCATCTTAACCTGTAGCAGTAATTACAGCCTTTTAATTGTCGATGTTAAACTGTCGGGTATTTGAGCGTATTCGTTCGTCTGAAATTAAATATGCCCGAATGTTTTACTGACCTTCCTCGTCACTCCCAATCATCGAATAGCGGTCGAAACCAGAGAGATTCCGATGGGTACCCAGTCCGAAGTCATCCTTGGTCCACTGGAGAACTCCCGTCTTGTTAATGACGCGACACGGTAGCGTAACGCGACTGCCGACGATGGCCGTCTGGTCCTGTGGTTCCATGGCGAACCTCTGCTCCACCCCTACAAGAGGTTTCACGGCGGCCACCAGCAACACAAGGAGCCTCAGCACCTGCTCCATGGTCCTGCAATGTCATAAAATCAGGTCATGAGTTTTGGAGTAGCGTGCACCGGATACATATAATAAAATAACAAAAGAGTCTGTCCGTCAGCGCATTTCAGTTTTGGAAGTACTGAACAAATGTTGATGATATTTGCATTAAAAACCTACACCGCAAGTCGTGGAGCAAAATTCATTTTGGTCTATATACTGGCCCACAAAAATCAATTTATTAGAATGAGATTTAAGTGTTTCGTCGCTTAACAAGTGGGTCCTGATGTTTCGGAAAATCACCCGCTTGAAACTGAACATGAAGGCACCAAGATCCTTCGAAACGTCGGGAACTAACTCGCCCAAAAAACGCAGTCATCAAGTCCCATCAAACACGATTTTCATCAGTAGTGCTCTGGCAATCTCAAATATCGCGTGATTTATTATTGCAGCACTAAATACAACCTGTTCTGCTTCGTGGTGACTGTAGAAATCCATTAGAAGATCTACAACAATGTACAGTAGTCATTTATACGTAATTTGATCAAGAATGCAAGCGTTTGGGATCCCACAGCGCATTTTTAAACATTCTAAGTAAGGATCTATTTTCTTAAAAGGGCCTGAAGATGACTCTATAAGAATCGAAACATGTTGCCCTAGTAAAATAATAAACATAATAAAGTTTTTTTGTGTTTGACTGACACATAATTTTATATTTACAATAGCCATTTATTGCACATGGACCATTTGATAAGCCTCCAAACCCCCAGACTGTGGCTTTCAGACGAATTTTATTTTGTATTAAACGATTAAGGCACAATATTAACACTGACTGATGATTAGAAAAAATTAATACCGAATTTACGTATGATTTGATTTTACGTCTTAAGTTACCTTTTAAGAATGGAAACTTGTCCTTTTTCTGTGTCACTGAGAGGTTTTAAGAAATACACGGAATTCCATTCTATATAATTATGAATGAAATCCAGTAACACGTATTATTGTTTGAACACACCTAAATCTGAAAAAAAATAAGGAGGATGGTGAAGCTTACCTTCCCGAATTTTTCTCACTCTTCGCACTTTAAAATTTCCATTATACAAAGTTTTCCCATTCAATATGCATTAAGCCCGTCATGACTTAAAAAAGGAACATTGTTCAGCAAATTGGACTATGCGTATGAACTTCATCAAAGCACTGAAAAAGTTGTCTTTCATTCTGAGTTTAGCGTGTTTGGCAACTCTTCGCTGAGCGCAGGCATAAGTCCGACGGACCGTGGGTTTGTCATCGCTGCATTAGATCTTTGGTGACGCTACCGAGTTACGATGAGATGATTCCTGTGGAAGACGGAAGGAAGTATTTGATCGTCATTATCATTTGTAGAATCCGTAGCACCAGTATTGTTCTGAAGTGGAAGGGCCTCGTTAAGAATGCGTATTGATACCCATGCTTTATCTGGCGAAGCATTCGTGAAACCGCTCGTGAGGTATGAATATTTCGTTGAATATTACTGCTTGTGGAAAGTCCCCAGCACTCAGTAAAATTTTGATGCGGAGTTGCTTAAAGTACGAACTGGACCGGCTGGATGTTTAATTATCATGCAAATTGAAAAAGCAAACAATTGATTTCATGGACGGATCTATAACGAATTCAATAATAAATTCGTCAGCTGGAATGAGGTTAATGGAGTATAGTCAGTTTTTGCTGTCAGTAATATTTCCAACGTTTGCAAGTACATGACATCTACTAAGCAACTAATTGAAATCTTAAAGAAGGAAATACTTCAATGTTAATAAAAATCCAACCAGATGCAACAGTATGCAGATAATTATTTACTGCAAAGTCACTCTACATGTTTCGGGTGTCACAGCACCCATCATCGGGAGTACTAAAAACTGTAACCGCAACCTCCGGTACAGGTCATAATACTGGTACAGCTACTTCCCTCCAACGTGGCCCGATCAGGCCACGTTGGAGGGAAGTAGCCACTCCTGATGATGGGTGCTGTGACACCCGAAACATGTAGAGTGACTTTGCAGTAAATAAATATCTGCATACTGTTGCATGTGGTTGGATTTTTATTAACACTGAATTACGATGCACGGAACCATGCGTTAAAAAAAGGAAATACTTCATCATCTGCAGTTGCAGTCATAAACATATACACGTGAAATTAAATCTAGGATTGCCATGGCAGTAGCAATTTTCAGTAAGAATAAGACGACTCTTTTCTCCAGCAGATTGGACTTAGATTTAAGGAGGAAACTAGTAGAGCGCTACATTTGTAGCGTAGTTTTGCATGGTACTGAAACTTGGACACTTCGGAAAACGCATCAGAAATACCTGGAAGATTTTCAAATGTGGTGCTGGAGAAGAATGGAGAAATCTGTTGGACCGATCGTGTAAAAAATAAAAAATTATTACACAGAGTAAAGGACAGGAATATGCTACACATAATAGAAAGAGGGAAGGCTAAGTGGATTGGTCAAGTCTTGCGAAGAAAATGCCTTCTAAAACACGTTATTGGAGAAAAGAAAGAAGGAAGGGTAATAGTGACGGAAAGACGAGGAAGAAGAAGCAAGCAACTAGTGGACGACCCTAAGGAGACGAGGGATACCGAAAAGCGAAATGGGCAGCACTGGATTGCACTCTGTGGAGAACGTGCGTTGGAAAAAGCAATGGACTTATAAAGCAGACAATAAAATGAACGAGTTGCACTCGAAGTCCAGAACATAGAGGTTGGGTGTCTGAAGTTTATAGAAAGCAAGTTCATTTCTGATTATAAAGGCGCTCTTTCTTCATGTAACTAAAAACCATTTATCATTTACATGTGTATTGTATATGATAGACGGTTGCAAGGATTAATTGCGACAGATTAGAAAGGAAACGTTTGTGATATATTTTACGGTATGGTTGTAACATTATTTTTGGAAGGGAATAGGAAAACAAAAAAAAAAGGTCTAGTCAGGACAGCTGGTCATTTGACCGAGGTACGAACATGAAACATGGATATGAGAAGGACGGCAGGAAGTAATAATGCTGATAATTCACGTACGTAACGGCAGTAACATTAGCGGTAGTGACGAAAATCACATGACGATTTGGTCTGGAGCAAACAGTGTCTTGTCTGCTACGTTCTGGATTCAGAAATGTTCGTGACTAGCGAATTATGAGTCATATCGGCCTTTGACATACAGCCGTGATGTAACTGAGTAATCAAGCAGTACATTTTATCATATATTTATTGGACGTTCCCTGAGCCAGATTAATCGACTCCAAACCCTCATATTCAATTTCAAGATACATTTTAATATTATCCTCCCACCTAAGCCTGAGTATCCCGTGTTCTGTTCAGAATTTAGAAATGAAATTTGCTTCACCCCTACCCCCTGACGTGATGCACTCCTCGCCCAATTTATTTTCCGTGATGCGATCACTATAATAATATCTGGAAAAGAGTACAAAGTATGAAGTTCTCAGCGTGCACTTTTCTTCAATAACCTGTTACTTTCTCTACTTATTTCTTTCTTTTCTCAACATACTGTTACATGATGACTGTATTAATATTTTTTATATATTTATGCTCACGTCATATGAAATACCTGACATAACTGTGCTGGGGAAATGTGTATGTGCATCTTAAGATTTTCAGATAGCCTGTATTGTAGCATTTACTTTATACCAAGCCTGCATTAGTCGCGTAACCGATGTACCGTGTGCATTGTAACTGGGACAGCAGTGTAGTTTCCGAATGATCCGCAAGAGGTCGCACGTAGGCTATCAACTGGCTATGCTCAAAGTAACAAGATGGAGTCGGAGACGCGGTGTGATGGTGTGTGTGTGTGTGTATGTGTAAGACGGTTCGTTATTCATTCGTATGCAACGCGAATATCTTTGTGTTTACAAGAGAAACCACGTACAGACACAGAACTATCAAGCGACTGTACAAACAACCTTCAAAGGAAACTGCTGCTTTTAATGTGAAGAAGGACGAACACCATTCGACATAACAACAAGGCCTCTAGCAGGTAGACAACTTTGTAATAATATTTCTTTGTTCTTACAGGGGGCGTTTATATTCCGTGATATGAATAGTTAGAACTGAAGCATTGTTCTGAGGTGTTCAATCATGGAATGTGTTTGTAATCACGCGGATTAATCTTTACCGTCTGTATTTCATTTTAGGACTGATTATAGGGTACGTAATTAATTATCCATTGATACGAATGAGATTTGTGTTGTATATAGTGTTTCCTGTAACAGGGGTGTTCAAATATGCCTGTATGGGGAATGCAGTATACGCAAATTCTCCCTCTCTGAATCCTACTTCTTTCTCTTTTTGCTGCTCTCTTTATTGTGTCTGCTTCCATTTGGGTGTTAGAATTAACAGTCAAAACAGGAGAGTGAAGAAAACAGTTTGCTTTCATGTACTACTTAATACGTTTTGGAATTTTTGATTTATGAACGTATTAATATAGATAGAAATACAATTACATTGTGTGGAAACAAAATGACAGAAAACGGACCTAACGTGAAGATGGAAACACACAACTGGTAAGGGCAACTGAATGTCGTTAGCAGCAACCAAAGTGTAAATTTATAAAAGTTATTTTAACCATTACCATCTTTGTCAGTAAGTCAGGCAATATAGACAAAATTTCCGGAGATGACAATGCAAACGTCGGAGTTCTAAAAACCTTTAATTTTAATGCTGAATGTTATGTTGTATCTTGTCTGATTATTTTACAATAAAAGGCGTTGAAGAATATTTGTGATCACTTCGTGTAGGTGCAAGATTGTGCACAAATTTCACATCATGACCGTCCTAACTTCAGGACACACAGATAGGATAATGGCCACAGAACCGTGGTTTCCATTGTCAGGCACTGATAACACCAAAATACCTACAGAATGTAAATAGAAGGAAGCATTGCCAAATTGAAACAAGAATCTCACAAACCAGTACAGCACAGTACCAATTACCCTTAACAGTAAACAAATCCTTCACGTGGCCTATAGCATAGGATAAGTTTATAAGCCTTATGATGAAATGTCATGACAAGTAGCATTATTATAAATGTTTACTATACACCAACATATGCACAAATAAGTAGTGTAAATTTATATTAAAATTACTCCCGACACGTTTCGGTGTTAATACACCATCTTCAGGGAGTTTAGAGTTGTGTTAGCTAAAGTTATGAATTTTTAACATGATATTGTATTTTACCAGTTTTATGAATTATTAAAATGATATTGTATGTTATCATTTTAATAATTCATAACTTTAGCTAACACAACTTGTAGACTCCCTGAAGATGGCTATTAACACCGAAACATGTCAGAGCAATTTTAATATAACTATACACCACTTATTTGTGCATATTTTGGTACATAATAAACATTTATTATTGAATATGCACGGTATGAACATAAAAATAGCATTATTGTTTTCCTGTACTGTCTTCTACGATCTTTGTAATGCTGACCCAAGTGTCTTCTGTGAGGCTTGCCATCAGTTTTAAAGTATCTGTTACATTGCCTTCGTAGGGTTAAAACCGTCATGCGGACAGTGTAAGGAATCCGGCTTTCGGATTGGTGCTGTGTCGTGTTTTTATCATCAAACACCTGGACTTACGGGCTCTGCTGACACATGGTTTCTGTTGAATCAGGTGGTCAGGCAGTGTCTCCTTGTGTGAGACTGCCAGTGCATGGGAAACCCAGTTCTGCCAAGTCAAATGGGGTTAGGTACATACGCTTGTAATTGAAGCTCACGTGTTTAACGCACACGTTAAATCGAACGAATTTCCGCCTTAATCTATTACGAACCTGTTACAATCATTACGTTAACGCTAATCGCCGGCTTCTCACCGAAGAGGTCTGGGTTCAATTCCAAACCAGTGTATGTGGGTTTTGTGTTGGACGAAACAGCACTGAGACAGGGTTTTCTCCGAGTTCAACTCTCTCGCAAGGTCAGTATCATTCCATAAATTTCCCATACTCATCCATCAACCACTGACGCTGTATAATCGTAGCAGTAGAAAGTGTTGTTAAATAACACTTTAAAAGAGTTACTTTAACGTCCACGCAAACCGAATTATTGACGAGAAAAGCCTTCCGTTCTTCTGGAATGTTATGCCGTGTCGACTGGTAAACAATGCCCTACGAGGTTCTTAGTGCTTTCATTTTCAAGGTCGAGTAGTCAAAGAACCCTGTTTGACCCTGACGACGAAGGCAGTACGATTCTTCGAATCTTCGGTAACTATTTACCAGTCGACACGGCGTAATATTCCAAAAGAAATGAACCTTCAAAAGCCTGTTCGATCGTAAATCAACAAAGAGACATGAAATTTTTTTTCTGTGATTTATTAACTGCATCTCTCTGTTGAAGAGGCCGATCCAAAACAAGACACCGAGAGAAAACTACAGATCTATTGTGAAACCGAGTGGATTATTTGTGTGTGCTATAAGAAATGTGAATTGTTGGTGACTACCCTTACGTTAAGGCGATAACTACAGTAAAAGACACTGTGACCAGATGCACATACAGTATTCTGCCTTCTTTTTGTTGTGAAACTGATTGTGGGTGTGGGGTTGTGGACTGGATTAATCCGGCTAAGGATAGGATACAGTGGTGGGCTTTTTGAACAGGTTAACGAATATTCTTGTGCAGATGCCTGACGTAGGCCCTCAAGAAGGGCTGTGCTCCATGGTGTAATAATATATCTCACAAAAATCGGTTAGGCGGAGTCTGAATATTGCTATTTATGAGCTGAGAATGTTGGGACATAATTCTTGAAAATCATTTTTAATTTGAACTGATGAGATAAGGATTATATGTACTGTATGATGACGTACGTACGTCTACTGTGTTGTTAAAATAGGTCGTTTACATGTAACTGCTGGTCATCCCTGTTTCACATGTAGGATGTCTATGTTGTGTTGTGTTCTGTAATTTCCAGCCAGTGGTTCCGGCGATTACACAAACAAAAGCTTTGTGCAGTCACATGTGAATGTAACATTATTATTATTATTATTATTAGTTTAAGTGAGCAAGCTTGTCAGTGTTAATAAATGGAAACAGCTGTAAACTTCCTCGCGTACCGCCGATTTTAAAAATTCTGTATTTTAGAAACGGAAGTCAGTACGTAGAAAGCATTCCTCGAACTCTCTACAGCATAGTAGTACCATCTATGTGCCGCTTGCTGTGATGTAAAAGTCTACATTTTGCCCACACAATGTGTGTATGTGGGTTTATTATGATTCTTAGAACAAACAGAGTCTGTATCGCTACACAGCATTAACTGGCTGGCCTTTGCAATGCAGACGAAGTGTGTTCGCTGTGAGATAGGAACGTTTATTATTAGCTGAACTTCATGCTTCAAAGGATTAAGCGATACATGTTACAGTAGGATACAAACGGAGTCGGAATGTGTGTGTTTATTTTTTACATACGTATCAGCTATGGTAACAACAGTCAGATGTAGAATTACAGTGGTATAAGTGCGCCATGTTCACTGCTCCATACTTAAAAGGCATATGTCATCAGGGAGTGCCCTGTGTATTGGTGGCGGTAGTAATAGTAGTAGTAGTAGTAATGGTGCTTGTAGCAGTGGCAGCAGCAGTGGTTATGGTGGTCGTGGTGGTAATAGCGGCATATTATTATTATTATTATTAGTAGTAGTAGTAGTAGGGGCAGTAGCAGTGGTAATGGTGGTGGTCGTGGTACTAATAGCGGCATACCGGCATACTATTATTACTATTATTATTATTATTATTATTATTAGTAGTAGTAGTAGTAGTAGTGGTGGTGGTGGTGGTGGTGGTGGTAGTAACTTACACAATTACAGCTTCATAATACTAATTATTAACGTATGCGATATTGGGCTTATTTTAGTGAAATAATGGTTTGAGAATTACAAAGAACTTGACATCTAATTATGTAACTGACTATTGTGTCAGTATAGTTTACTGCTACTACTAATACTACTACTGTTGCTGCTGCTGCTGCTGGGAGCGGGGTTCGAATTCCAATCTGGATACGCCCGTACACATCTTCTTCCCCCTGTTTCTTCATACAAATATCAGTAGAGCGCGTGACGGCACTATTAATTGTATCAGTCAGGTGTGCCCACCATGCAAGGAAGCCTGTAATTTGTCGCTTATAGATGTCGAATGAAAAATTCAGCTGGCCAAATACCTGGCTGACTGACAGTCCAAGAGGAAAGGTCATTTTTTTTGTGAAGCAGTAGCTCCTGCAGTTTTATGGAACCCGAAGGTTCATCACTTTCTTCACAAGAGCCCGTCACGTCCCTCTCCAGACCCAGACAAATCCGGTCCACGCCCAGTCAGTCTGTTTTCTTTAAGATATGCTTTAATATTATCCTTCCCTTTGCGTCTAGGTCCTCTAAGTGGTTTGTTTCCTTCGTTTCCCTACCAAAGTCCTGCATTCATATCCCTTCTTCCCTCTGTGTTCCATATGCCCCATCCATCTTATCGTTCCTGATTTTATAATCGTAATAATGTTTGATTAGGAGTACAAATCACGAAGCTCCTCATTATGCACGTATTTCCTTCCCTTATGCTCCACCTTACTCATCACCCTTTTCTCGAACATCCTCAATCTTTGTTCTTCCTTTAATATCAGAGACCAAGTTTCACTCCCAAACAAAACAACAGGAAAACTTATAGTTCTGCATATTTTAGTCTTTTATGTGAATACGCAGCAAACGGCACGACAAAATAATTCTGCGGTGGCAGCAAGCGTCCTTCACATTTAATCAGTTATTACTTTCTTCATACATGCAGTTTTTTCTCGCCTCCGCCGTTTCGCAATACCATTCGGTCAGCAGCACGATACAAAATTAACCACCCTTCAGACCCACATATAGGCAAATAATTCACGATATTAATAACGTAGAGTGGCCACGTCATTCTGCCTCATTCTGTCCGTGAATTATCACTGAACGCAAATTTCGAATACGATGGGAGTCATTCGTTGTACTGAAAACAAAACCAAACCAGCTGATGGCAATAACAGGAGGGAGGGTTCACACACTATTTCGGTCTTCAGTGTAAAGGACTGATCGCTGAAACCCCACTTATTACTAAGGCGACTTGACTTTGTGTGTGTGTGTGTGGAACGACCACATGTGTTCTCGCCTATATGGATTTTAAAATTGCACACACACACGCACGCACACGCACGCACGCAAACACACACACACACACACATAAACTTACTGACTGCAGGCTAAGTCAGCAGCTATTATTCACAACTAAATGCAGTTCCTTCTTAGATTTTTACCCTCTTCTCTGTTATGAAGATGAACAGTTTGAGAAGACAAAAGCAGGGGAAGGAACGGTATTGACAGTCATGTGCCCCCAGACCAAGGTTTGTGTAAGCG
>Ga0131853_10008280_pt1 | contig 18938 bp, 19 predicted proteins | sample TergutLab28metaG_FD_92764 | JGI IMG/M metagenome (GOLD analysis project Ga0131853, IMG submission 92764) | Labiotermes labralis P1 segment gut microbial communities from Petit-Saut dam, French Guiana - Lab288 P1 (version 2) (version 2) | ecosystem: Host-associated > Arthropoda: Insects >...
ATCCTCCAAAAACTATCTAAGTATGTTAAAAAACAATTGACACATCCATTTTGGCGTGTTAAAATGGATGTGTTTATATTGATAAATTTACTCAAATCAGCTTATACCCCCTGTATCTAACAGAATAGTACAACGTACGCATTAATGTCGCTAAAGTCTTGAAAAACCACAGGAAAAAGGGTACTCTATACTTGGATATAATTACGCATTTTCAAGGAGTGAATATACATGCTTTTTAGCGATAAATTAAAAGAACTTCGTTTACAAAATAACTTGACACAAGAACAGTTAGCAAGAAGACTTGATATTACAAGACGCACCTATATCTATTATGAAACAGGAAAAAAGTACCCCTCGGTAAAATTACTTGCTAGTGTAGCAGAGTTTTTTAATGTTAGCATCTCTTTTCTTGTGGATGAACAAAAGGAGACTACTGCACAAGAGCAGGTAGTCAATCCTAAAAAGCTTGAAGCCAATCAATTGGTAAAGGAAATTGTCGGTCTTCTTTCAGGGGGCGAATTGTCTGAAATTGAAAAAGATGCTCTAATGAAAGAGTTACAAGAAGTGTGCGAAAAAGTAAAACAGCAAAAATCTGACACACAGTTCTTATAATAATATCACCTATTTACAAGAGCTGTAATGAGGCATTTCTATGGATGAGGGCAAACAAGAGAATATTATAATCTATGACTGGCTTTCATTTACATCCAAAATCCATAATGTCGAACAAATTAAAGAGATTATCGGTTTCACAAATGTAACATTCTACGAAATCTACGGTTTTTATGGGTATAGCAAACGTATTACATATGAAGGTGTGTCTATATTATACGATGGACACTCGCCCAACATGGGAATAATGCTAGACATGAGTGGGCAGGGTTGCCGCACTTTTGAAACCCTCGGCACAGGTGATTGGGAATCGTTGTTTGAGTTGATAAAACATAACCAAAGTGAAAAATTGATGAACATCTCCCGTCTCGACATAGCGTATGATGACCACGAAGGAATATTAGATATTCCGGAAATATGCGCTGATACTGAGGCCAAGCGGTACATATCAAGAACTCGCAATTTTGAAATCATTAACAGTAGCAAAGGCAAAACTGTAACCCACGGCAGTAAAAGTTCAGGTGTGTACATCAGAATATACGACAAGGCAAGGGAGCGTGGACATACTGATTGTCGTCATTGGGTTCGTCTAGAGCTTCAACTTCGTGATAGAAACGCACTTGGATTCATAAAAAATGACACCGAAATTGGCAGAAAATTTCTCGGTGTCATTTATAATTACTTACGCTATATTACGCCAAGCAAAACTGATACAAATAAGCGTCGATGGGTTGATACTGCTTATTGGCAAAAGTTTATACAGTCGACTGAAAAAATAAGTGTCCATCAAAAAGTTGGCATGGATTATAATGAATTAAGCCTTGAGGCGTTCGTACTACATAATTCAGGTAACAGTATAAATGTGTTCCGCAAAATATATGGAGATAAAAACTTGCTTCGTGCACTTGACATAAAGGATGAAATCGCTATTTATTCGCAGAAGCAAATAAATCTAATGGAAAAATATCGTAATCTAGCTGTTCAAACTCCTATTATAATCCTTGATAAGACTTATGGGAATCATAATAGCTAAAGAGTTTTAGACAAATCTATAACTTGTCATATTGCCCTAATTTGAAAATGGCTTATGCCTATATCTCTAGCCCCTTACTCCTTTTTAGCTTCACATGCTGATTATACAGGTTATTGTAATTGCTCTCCCAACGCTTAGTTTCGCCTTTTTGTTGGCTCAGCTCTGCAATTAAGCCTGATGTAGAGTGTCGCTCTTGGTTATAAAGCTGTTTGTACTTTTTAGTTTCGTCATTAGCCCTTTTCAATTTACCATCAAGGCTAGCTTCTTTGTTTGAAAGTGTAACTTCTCTATCATTCAGCGTTTGCTCCATACCATCGAGTGATTTTTTCTTCTCTCGCAACTCTTTCAATTGCCGTGTGTTTTGCGCTCCTTCGATTGCTGTTTTTTTAAGGTCATTGTATTGAATAACTGGAATTACCACATTATCTTTATTCAGCTTTGAAGGTGTAGCCGTGTATGCCTTTACTGCTTCAAGCATTCTACGTTTACCCTCGACTCTGTCAAGTTCGTTTTGAAAAGCTGTCTTTTCGTCCTTTAGACTACTTACCGCTTGCTTTTGCTCGAATATTTCGTTAACAAGATACTGCTGCTCTGAAAGAAGCTCTTCTTCGACATCTGCTCGTAATTCCTCTTTTATATCATACATAATGTCAAGGTCAGACTTAAGTTCCTCTTTAGCCTCATCCCGTATCTGCTTAAACTCATCAGGAGTAAAAGTTTTGCCACGCCCTTTCTTTTCTTCAGCAAGTTCAAAATTATGTTTTTTGCATATATCCCGAATAATAGACCTTTCATTTTTACGCCATTTATTTATGGACATTTTATTATTCCCGTACCCCATTTTTTCAAGAGCTTTGGCATGTCCGTTTTGTGCGACCATTCCCTTTTCATAACCAGTAGCTACGGGCAAATAGTTAAGGTGAATATGAGGCGTTTTCTCGTCCATGTGTTTAACAGCATTGAATACATAAAAGCCTGGGTTACGCTCTCTAAAACCATTCATATATTCATCAAGAATTTCTGAAACAACCTCCCCATTAGCAGACCCAACGGGGCAAGTGTCTTTATCACCAATTCCTATTACCATTTCATAATAAGATTGCTGACCCTTCGTTGCTTCAGCAACAGATAACTTTGAAGCTTCGCCGAATAGATGCGAATAGTAGTCGTTAATTTTTCTGTCTTGGCGCTTTTGTCTTACGTCATAAGCTCTTTGAGCTTCACCATAGCATTTTTCATAAGCGACATCTAAACTTTCTTTTACATAAGTTACATTGTCTTTCGTTCTGCTTTGGTCAACATTGCTATAAGTATGAGTACGATTGTTATGATTCATTTGTCCTCTGCCTTTCGCATGAGATATTGTGGGCAGTCTATTTTTCATAAATTAATTTCTCCTCCATTTTGAAAGAATACTGGCTGAAAAAGAGGGTTGCAATTGCTCTTTATTTCCGCTATTGCCTTTAAGGCTTTTACTTTTTTGCCGTCTGCAAGACCCCCTGATATTGATGCGTAGTGTCAATATCAATAAGGGGTTAGTAACGGCACGTTACGAAAAAGAGCCGAACTCATGCAAAATTGTTGACTTTGATGAGGACGGCTCTGTGATTTTAATTTTCTACTTGCTGAGAGCGTGATTTTTGCTGACAAGCTTGGCATAGAGGATTTAGACTCTTATCTATGCAGAATTTGACCTCATCACTACTCAAGTTTTTGTGACAATCAAAGCACATATTGTTGGAGCGTAAAGTCAACTCTTTTTGCAATGTAATTGTTTTTATTTGAGTTCTATATTTTTTTATGGCAGATTGGGCAACTTTAATTGTATTTTGCTTGCTTTTTAACATCGTATCTATTTGTCCGATTGCTTTATTGTGTTCCGTTATTTGCTGTTGTGGTGTTAAGCTTTTACTCATGTGTGGTCTCCTTTTGGTTTGGCTAAGAATAGATAAGGTCGTTGTAGATTATTTCATGCACTTGGTGTTTAAAGTTGTTCATGCGTCCCGCCCATGCGATAGGGTCTTCTGCTTTGTCTTTTTCGGTTACTTTGTTAGCAGGGTCTTTACGGATGGTTGTCATCATGTTAGTCCAAATTGATTCTGATGCTTCTTGGATATCAAGACAATGAGCGAGAAGCTCGTCGGAGGTCATTTGTGCTATTAAGGATTTGTTGTGTTCTCTTAAATAGTCCATGCGTTTTTTGCCCCAGTTTCCTAAGAGGCTTATGTTAAAATTTTCATTCATTTTTGGTCACTCCTCATTCAGCTTTAAGCTTCATAATCTTGGTTTTATCAAAATTTTTCTTGTGAAAGTAGTCCGCATTTTCCTTCACACTAATAAGAATATTACCTTCATATTTTGCAAACTGTTTTTGATTTGCATAGCTAGTCCACGCTATTTCGTCATTTACCATATACATATTGGCTGTACCCATTTTCAAAGAGTGTATGAAACCATTTTCTTTTAATAAGCTAATATATCTAATTAGTGAACGTTTAGACCATCCAAAATACTCTTCAAGGTATTGATACGAAAGGGCAAGTGTATTATTACTGTGCATATGTTCCATAATAAAATATAGTAGGCATGCTGCTTTTGGATTACGCTGTATTAACCATCGCATTTCAGGCATACTCTTCCTATATACCATTACAAAATCCTTGTTTTTTCTATCAGCTATTCTTTTTTTGCTTTCTTCTATGGATAATTGCTCTAACTCATTCTCTCTAGCTTTAAAAGTTATGTCTGCATTCTTTCCACCAACTTTTATTTTAATCGCCTCCTCTAAATCGTATTAAATGATTAAATGTATATCTCAAATTCAATTAAAACTATACTTGAAATCTCTAATAGGTGACAGAGCTGATGGCACCAATAGGTGTCAAAACTGGTGTCACCTAAGACACACTTACAAGTCTTGATTTTACTAGGTTTTTTGTTTTACCCTTCTGTTGTCTATTTGCTCTTTTTAAAATAATAACAAGTTTTATAAAAGACATAACCTTTTCATGTTTGCACATGGAACTTCGCTGTGGTATTATTGATAATGTAATATGTAACAATAATCACCATAGCATCTAGCTTTTGTGTTTGCAGAATTTTGCAGCTTCACTCATGCCATTTGCGGTTTCTACAACAAGGCGTAGTATAGATAAAAATTCATCGCTTACATGACAAGCACAATCTATCCGTTTTAGTTCTTCGAGTATTTCCAGCATCTGATTACGTAATGCTTTATAAACACGAGGGCTACCCTGCACCACAACATTACGCTCTTGTATGCGCCGTATAAAATATTCTTGCTTTGTAAGTCCAGAGAGTTTTGCACGTATATTTAGGTCAGCATTTTCCTCTGGCGACATCCGAAAAGCTACCGCTAGGCTTCGCCACCGCCCCTTGCGGTCATAGACTTTTTTTGCCATTTAATAATTCTCCTTCATAAGGTTTAATTTTTCTGCCATTTCTGTTTGTCGTGTTGGAAAGAGATGGCTGTAGCGTAGTGTCATATTTTCAGTTTCGTGACCCATACGCTCTGAGATTGCCAATGCCGAAAAACCCATATCAATAAGCAAGCTGACGTGCGAGTGACGAATTTCATGAATTTTTATGCGCTTTACTCCTGTCTCTTTTGCCCCCCTATCAAGTTCATGATGTAAATAACTTTTAGTTATAGTGAAGATTCTTTCATTTGGCTCAATCCCATAAAGCATACCGATATACTCTTGTATTTCCTCGCACAAGAATCTTGGCATGGAAATAACCCTATTGCTTTTCGGCGTTTTTGGCTCGGTGACAACGTCTTTTCGCTCTATACGTTGATATGACTTAGTGATTGATACTGTTTCACGCTTAAAATCAAAGTCTGACGAACAAAGAGCAAGTAGCTCACCTAGCCTTACGCCTGTGTAATACAACATCTCAAACGCATAAAATGATACAGGCTTATCTAACATAACATCGGAAAAACGCTTATATTCTTCCTGTGTCCAAAATTTTATTTCGTCAGCGTTCTTTTTTCCGATGCTCCCAGCTTGCCTACAAGGATTTTTCTTTAAATCATAATGTTTTGTTGCATAGTTGAATATAGCTGTAAGTTCGCAATGTAATTTTCTAAGATATGTTTGTCTATAATCTTGTGCAAGTAGTTCTGATTGCCATTTACGTATATCAGCGGTGCTTATATCAGATATGCATCGACTTCCAAAATACGGCAAAATTTTATCGCTAATTACATATCTTTTTGTACGCATGGTATTTTCCTTTAGCCTACCAATCATGTCAGGGTAATAAATTTCGTTGACAAAATTCTTGAAACACATATTCAAGTTGCCCTGCTTCGTGTGTAGAAACTCTCTTAGCCAATTTTCTGCGTCTCGTTTAGTCTCAAAGCCCCTCTTAGTTGATTTGCGACGAACCCCTTGATTATCAGTATAACGATATTGAATAAGCCATTTACCTGTAGTTTTATCTCTTTCTGCTCTCATTTAACTATTCTCCCTACGCTCTCACCAATAATTCCACTCATACCGTACCATTTTTCCTCAAAATACTTCTTTGGTACTCGGCCTGATATAGTAATAAACCCCATATCTTTGAGCTGCGCATTGAGTGTTCTGCATATTTTGTAGCTGAAAGCCATAGATACCCCGAGCATTTCGGATAACTCCGAGGCGGTGATGTAAATTTTATTTGTAGTGTTCATAATCACACTCCTTTCAATAAATATTTATTATAAATATCATTATACTAGTATTTATAATAAAGTCAATATTATTTTTATAAAATTTAGTATTCCTATTTTTATCTATATTTGCTATAATGTCTGTACTGTGAAAAAATACTCAAAAGGTGGCGTGTATATGCAAGTGTCTAGCTTTGGAGAAAAGCTTCAAATATTGCGGAGACAAAAAGGGTTCACACAAAAAGAATTTGCGGAATACCTCGGTATTCCACAACCGTCTGTGTCTGCTTATGAAAAAGAAAAAAACTCACCAACTATGGAAGTGTTAGTGAGTATCGCTGAAAAGTGTAATGTCTCGCTCGACTGGCTATGTAGCTTATCCTCTACCCCTCAAAAACTTTCTGTACTGGGTGATATCAACAATTTCTTCTTTCAGCTCATGGAGCTAAATGAAGTTCGTGGTGAAATTGAAATTAACGACTGCTTCCCTGGCGACATTGAAACCGAAACTAACAAATACTATGCAAGGATTACTTTTTATGGCAATGACCACCGATACCCATATAACCTCGATGTTTGTAACATGCTTAATAAGGTGAAAGAACTTACTATGGATTTGGAAACTTTTGCATTATCACAAGAGATGTACAGCATGGCAAAAGAAAAGAGAATAGAATATTATGACCTTCCACTAACCCAAAAGGTTTTCCCGGAGTATAGTCGAGAAGAGCTCATGAAGAAACGAATAGAGTACCTTAAATCATTAGATAGTTAAAATTTGTACTCAAACTGCACTCAGCACATAAAGAAAAGCTCCGAAAACCCTGTAATTATCAGGCTTTCGGAGCTTTCAATATCTACTCCCACTCTATCGTCCCCGGCGGTTTCGCTGTTATATCATACACTACCCTATTAACCTCTGCGACCTCGCTCACAATTCTCCGAGATATTGCCTCCAGCGTATCGTACGGAATCCTTGACCAGCTCGCTGTCATAGCATCAATGCTCTCAACGGCTCTCAGAGCAATCGTATATCCATAATTTCTCTCACCATTCTTTATCCCTGTAGAGCGTACGCCTGTGAACACAGTGAAGTATTGCCAAATCTTAGTATCTAGCCCCGCTTTGGCAATCTCATCTCTGTATATGTAATCAGTTTGTCGTAAAATGTCGAGTTTTTCTTTCGTTACCTCCCCTATTACGCGTACAGCAAGGCCAGGTCCCGGGAATGGTTGACGAAAGACAAGTTCTTTTCTTATCCCTAACGCAAGACCAACTTTTCGCACTTCTTCCTTAAACAAATCTCTTAAAGGCTCAATTATTTCGTCAAAGTCTATTACATCAGGGAGTCCGCCCACGTTGTGATGGCTCTTTATGAGCGCTGCGCCCTCTTTGCCGCTCTCTATAACGTCTGGATAAATAGTTCCCTGCACAAGAAAGTCTACAGCGCCTAGCTTTTTGCCTTCTTCTTCAAAAACACGAATAAACTCTTCGCCCACTATTTTGCGCTTTTCTTCCGGGTCGATAATACCTCTGAGCTTGTTCAGGAATCGGTTCTGCACATTAGCTCTTATGAAGTTGATGTCGAACTCCTCGGTAAAAATTCGCTCAATTTCGTCTCCCTCATCAAGCCTCATAAGACCATGGTCGACAAATATGCAACTTAAGTTCTTGCCGCAAGCTTTATTTACCAATATCGCCGCTACGGTGGAATCTACCCCTCCGGATAAAGCGCATAAAACTTTTTTATTACCCACTTTCTCTTTAATGTGTCTTATGAGTTCCTGAGCTACATTTTCCATAACCCAATCACCTTTTAGCGCGCATGTTTCAAACAAAAATTCACTGATACCGTATTCAGCTCCGCATTCACAATCATCGCGCTTGCGAAGAATAGGGACATTTAGCTCTAACAAGTCTTTCCTATTTCCATCAAGAATACCTGTAGTAATAATCGCTTTTGGATTTTTCGCTTTTATTCTTTCTAAATCCGCTTCATTGCTTAGTACTTCACAGAAAACTTGAAGCTCCCTCACAACTCTTGCAATTTCCTGACCTTTCGGCCCGCCTGCACTAAGTATAACAACTAACTCATGCTTCATTTTTATCAGGCTCCTTAGTCTTAAGAGTTTTCAATGCTATAATTCGGCGATTCTTTAGTTATATGAATATCGTGCGGATGGCTCTCTCTTAGGCCTGCACTTGTAATTTTCATAAACTGCGAGTCTGTCCTGAGCTCTCCAATTGTTCTTGTTCCGCAATATCCCATACCGGCTCTAAGCCCGCCTAACAATTGGTACACAACTTCAGCTACCTCGCCTTTGTACGCAACTCGGCCTTCAACACCCTCAGGTACAAACTTCTTCGCCTCTTCTTGGAAGTATCTGTCTTTCGAACCTTTTTCCATAGCGGCTAAAGAGCCCATTCCTCTAAACGTCTTATATTTCCGCCCGCCGTATAATTCGATTGCTCCCGGACTCTCGTCACAGCCCGCAAATAGGCTACCTATCATCACAGTATCTGCGCCTGCAGCGATAGCTTTCGCAATATCACCTGAATATTTTATTCCGCCGTCGGCTATTATTGGAATGCCGTATTTGGCGGCGGCCTGCGCACAATCATAAATTGCCGTAATCTGCGGCACTCCGATGCCTGCAATAACTCTCGTTGTGCATATAGAGCCAGGCCCTATACCAACCTTAACCGCGTCTGCTCCTGCTTTTATAAGCTCAAGTGTCGCTTCGCCCGTGGCAACATTACCCGCTATCAACTGGAGCTCTGGAAAAGCATCCTTAATCTCAGTAACTTTTTCTATAACAAATCTTGAGTGACCGTGAGCTGTGTCAATAACAATTGCATCGACTTTGCGCTCAACAAGCGCCTTGACTCTATCCATGGTATCGGGAGTATTGCCAATTGCTGCACCTGCAAGCAATCTTCCGTTTTCATCTTTAGCCGAGTTTGGATACTTTGCGGTCTTCTCTATGTCTTTTATCGTAATTAGACCCTTTAAATGACCTTTCTCATCAACCATTGGTAATTTTTCAATTTTATGCTTTGTAAGTATCTCCTTGGCCTCGGCCATGGTGGTGCCTTCCGGTGCTGTAACAAGATTTTCTTTAGTCATAACCTCATAGATTTTTTTGTTATGATCCTTTTCAAAGCGCAAATCTCTATTGGTAATTATGCCAACTAAAACCTCATTTTCCGTAATCGGCACACCGGATATACGGTATTTAGCCATAAGCGCATCCGCTTCATACACATAATGGTTAGGAGATAGGTAGAAAGGATCCGTTATGACGCCGTATTCACTGCGCTTAACCTTATCAACTTCCGAGGCTTGTTCCTCAATAGTCATATTCTTATGGATAATGCCAATACCGCCTTGCCTTGCCATAGCTATAGCCATTCTAGACTCTGTAACCGTATCCATCCCCGCTGATAATAAAGGTGCATTTAGCGTTATTTTTTTGGTAAGTCTAGTTGAAATATCAGTATCCTTGGGCAAAAAAGCAGAATGTGCAGGTATTAAGAGCACATCATCAAAAGTAAGGCCTTCTTTTATGAGTTTATGCAAGCCAATCTCCTCCTAAAGTTAAAAATTCTAATTCCAAATATATTAACATACGGTGTGGACAAAATCAAGCTCATTGACAACTTTGACACAATCTGCAGCTCTAGCAACAACCCGTCCAAAGCTCCATATAATAAGATATCAAAGACAACGAGGAGGTGTAGTGTATGTGGTTCGGAGGATGTAGACCTTGGGGCTTTGGCGGCTGGGGCTGGGGTCGCGGCTGGGGCTGGGGCTGTGGCTGGGGCCGTGGCTGGGGCCGTGGCTGGGGTTGCTGGTAGGTAGTAATCGCAATCCATTCAATGCTAACATGAAATCTTCTACATAAAAATAATGGGCTGCCTTTCGGCAGCCCTAAGTGTGTAAAATACCTACACTTCATTCTTTCTGCTTTATTAACTTATCTGATAAAGAAAACTCCCAACGGATGTAAAGACTATAAATACTATGATTATGATTGCTAGTATGGTAATGATTCTTTTATGCGCATACTTTTGTGAAATATGTAGTATTCCTATAAATAACGCCACCCACACCAATACCTCGGGCAAACCAACTAGTTGGTATCTGACTGGTATCGTCGTAAATATGAATCCCTCAAATGACCCAATTCCTGGCCCGACAGTAAATAAATAGGATAATCCAATCGTTATTGCTCCCAATTTTAGTAAACCGTATTTTTCTTCAAAGAACGCTTTTCGCAAAGGCAGCAAAAATAGTGCTTTCAATATACCTCGGATTATTTGCAAGGACGATCCTAAATAAATAATTGGATCTGTGGTCGGACGCATAAATGCCGAAAATACAGTCTCGAATAACTCTCCATAGTTCAAAAACTGCATCGCAAATATGCCTGCGAAAAAGTACGCTATTGTATGGGCGTAAGTAATTCTCCATATAAGTTGTACTGTTTGCCTTTTTTCACTCATCTAAAAACTCTCCTATACTATATTAATACTCTTATTTCTCAAATGGGCTATATCCCATTTTCTTGAAATAAAACTCCAAAGCTGGCTGTATGAACTTATTAGCAGTCTCCTGTTTCTTTTTTGATTCTTTATCACCTTTTTGGGAAATTTCAGCTATTTTAAGAAACATGTTAGCATCGCCTCCGGTAGCTTCCATCATTTTATCCCAAAATGATTTTGCAAATTCTTGCCCATCCTCACTTTCGGGCTTTACTCCAACCCTCTGAAACTGTAATGCTTTATCTAATAAATTGTTAATTGATGCCATCAACTCTGCTATTTCTTCTTTATCAAAACGCCCCTGCAGGTCGTCAAGGGTCTTTTCATCGAAATGCTTGATAGCCCAGTAATATTTATTTTTTATTTGCAGATTTATGATAATATCAGAATACTTTTTGAAATCCACCGACTGCATCTGTAAAACCTCTGTTTTTAATGCCTCGATAGTGTGTAATGCTTCAGTCAATGAGATGAGCTTTTCGCGAATTGCTCCCGCCTGTTTCGTAAGCTCGTTTGCTACATCTTCGGGTGTATCAAGTGAAACAAGCCGGGTTTTTATATCTTCAAGCGGAAAACCTAAATATTTCAGCGACTGAATTTGATGAAGCTTAACCACGTCTTTATCGGAATAAAGCCACAAACCTCCGGCACTCTCAGCAGATGGCGAAAGTAAACCCTCTTTGTCATAGTACTGTAGCGTGCGGATTGTAGTATTCATTTTCTTAGCAAGCGTTCCAACCGTCATGTACCCTTCTGGAATGGCCTTATATTTTTCCACAGAAATCTCCTCCTATTTTCTACAAAAACACCTCCTGCAAACATTATAATGCATGACGTTACGTCATACGCAAGAGGTGTTTGAAAATTTATTTTTCTTTGTCGATCGCAAACTTAAATAAGGAGTGATAAATTATTTATTTCCCTACAGTGTAGTTAATTGTAAGCAGACTATACACTATTCGAAAGTGCAAATCAATTTTTTTTAACCTTTCATTTGTACGTAAAAGATAAATCCATAGTATATAATTATGTACAGGGAGGTTGATAAACATGTACAAATGAACATGAAGTTAATCTTGTTCATTAAATACACCCCTCCTCCTGTCAGCTTTAAATTGTAATTAATATAATCCACGCTCGGCATATGTTAAACCTTCACCTACAAATTCTCCAGAAAAAAACATGCCATTCGGAATTTTCCGGATAGCATGTTTATTATTATAGACTAACTGGGGGGTTAACCTAACATCCACCAGCCACTGCCTCACTCACCCTCTCTTCATTCTGCGCCATATGCAACCTCCTGTAGAGCCCCGGCATATCTAAAAGCTCCTCATGCGTGCCTTGCTGCACAATTTCGCCTTCCTCCATCACCAAAATTACATCAGCTCTTTGGATGGTGGACAGTCTATGGGCTATGGCAATTATTGTTCTTGTTTTAGACAACTCGTCTATTGCTCTTTGGATATCCCTTTCCGTTTCTGAGTCTACCGACGCTGTGGCCTCATCTAAGATTATAATAGGTGCTTTTCTAAGTATCGCACGGGCTATGGCAATTCGCTGTTTCTGTCCGCCGGAAAGGCGCACACCACGCTCGCCCACATGGGTATTGTAACCGTCAGGCATTTCCATAATGCTATTATGTATTCTAGCAGCTTTGGCGGCTTCAATTACTTCTTCCTCGCTCGCATGGGCAGCTGAATAGGCTATGTTTTCCATAACTGTACCATTGAATAAAAACGTATCTTGAAGCACGGGAGCTATATTCTTTCTCAAGTCACTAAGCCTGATATTTTTAACATCTTCGCCGTCTATGAGTACAGAGCCCTTTGTCGGATCATAAAATCTTGAAATTAATTGCGTAAACGTCGTCTTTCCAACACCGGTAGGCCCTACAAGTGCAATCATTTTCCCAGCTTCACACTTAAAATTGATATCTTTAAGAACCGGCACTCCGTCAAGATAACTAAAGTCAACGCCACTAAACTCGATTTCTCCCTTCACCGCAGTCATCGCCTTTGCATTAGATGCATCCTTAATCTCTTGTTCTTCGTCCAAAACAGCAATCACTCTGACTGCTCCCGCATAAGCTTGCTGAATATCTTCAAGCAATCTGCCAAGCCTTGAAAGCGGCGCATAAAACATAGCCAAATACAGCAAAAACGCCACTATATCAGCCGTGTCAAGTTGACCTCTAAAAGCAAGATAGCCACCAAAGCCCACCACAATAACTGTCCCAATAGATGATATAAATTCTACAGACGGGTGGAATACGGCGCTATATCTAAGTGCTTTTAGCATGAACTCTGTAAAGCCTTTTGCTTTTTGGGTCACAGCTCTTGTTTCTCTTTCTTCTTGGCTAAATGATTGAATTTCCTGCACTCCTGAGTAGTTGTCCTGCAATTTCGAGTTAAGCTCTGCCAATACTATTTGAGTTTTTACGAAATTCGGTCTAACCTTCTTCGCAAAAATTCTACTCGAAAATATTATGAACGGAATTGGTATCATGGTTAAAAGTGCCAATTGTGTGTTTATGGTAATTAATACAATCGTAACGCCCAAAACTGTCACAATATTTGTGATTGATTCGGGAATAATGTGAGCGTAGAGAAGTTCAAATTTAACCGTATCATTGACTGTTCGGCTCATAAGGTCACCTGTTTGCTTATCATGAAAGTAGCGCATGGATAGACCCTGAATTTTTTCATAGACCTTTACACGTAAATCCTCGACCAAATTCCAAGCCGCTTTGTGAGATAAATAATTGCTCATAAAACTAAATATTATGCGCAAAAGATATAGAAGTGTGAGCATGAGAGCAAAGTTCCTTATTTGCATAAGGCCACTATAGTCAACGCCTTCAACTACTATGCCCGTGACTAATGACAAAATTCTGGGTGCTGCTAAATTAACAAGAACTAATGAAAGTGTAGCAAAAATTGCCAAAACGTAGAGAAATTTGTATTTGGTGGCTTCTTTTCCTAGTCTCCATAATAGTTTCACGAGAACAACTCCCTTTGTAATTATGATGTGCGCTATTGTCATTGCCAGCTGCGACCCACAATCTAATAGTTTTTTAGGCTGTGAGTTAAAAGTCTCTAGTACATTAGGGTTGAAACGCCTACGGTGTTTCTTACTTAAGATGTGCATAACCCAAGCTTTGACTCGATTTTTCTATCGGAAAGTCTCTAGTACATTAGGGTTGAAACGCCTACGGTGTTTCTTACTTAAGTTGAGCATAACCCAAGCTTTGATTCGACTTTTCTATCGGAAAGTCTCTCAGCACTTTTGACTTTCGCAAAAGCCGCACTGAAATTGTGCGTTTGAATCATCGCACAATTTCAAAACGTGCGATCGGCCTTCTTGCCGATGCTCATTGTACAGTCAAGGTTGAAACGCCTACGGCGTTTTTCTTATGTACACATTCTATCTTTTTCCTGTAGAAAAATCAAGTCTGGTGGCATACTAAACTATATAAAAATAATCAGGAGTTGACTCGCATATGCGTAACCGTTCTTTTATTCCAATATATTCAGTGCTTGCCGTCTGTTTAGCACTTGCGCTCTTTAGCTCTAACGGCATGGGTAGTCGCTTTGCAGAAAATCCGCATTTTGACCCACCCACAGAGCTATCTAGAAGCAATTCTTCCGCTCCCAGCTCATCCGGCTTCACAAGAAGCACGGCTCATGTTAATTTTAGTAATGTGGAGTTTTCGCCTTGGGATGTCGCCCATGCTTCGCAAAATATTCCCGAGCGGGCCATAAAACCTTATACCATCATGATTTATATGAACGGCTCAGATCTTGAGTCCGAACATGGTGCCGCCACTGATGACTTAATAGAGATGCTTGATTCAGGGCTTCACTCTGAGCATGCAAATATAATTATATTCACAGGTGGTACTAAAGCTTGGCAAAATGACCTCATCCCTGAGTACGACTGCGTCATTTGGGAAGTATCAGACGGAGAGATTTTAAAACTTGCTAGTGTCGGCCTGCGCAATATGGGAAATGCAGGGACATTGTCCAGCTTCATCGACTTTGGTATGCTTAACTTTCCTGCTCACAAGTACGGCTTAGTCTTATGGGATCACGGCGGGGGTTCCATTTCAGGATATGGCCATGACGAGCTGTTCGGCGATGATAATATGACTTTGCTTGATTTCAATTTCGCACTTAAAGAGTCAGTGGCAGCAGACACTAAGCTCGAGTTTATTGGATTCGACACATGCCTCTTAGGCTCTGTTGAAATGGCGGTTATATCTGCCGATTACGCCACGTATTTAATCGCATCAGAAGATTTAATCCCCGGCGATGGTTGGGATTACCATTTCCTATCGGTCCTGAACCATGACCCGCATATGAGCGGAGCTGTGCTTGGCAAAGCAATTACCGATTATTTCATGGATTTCTACGGCCCAAATTATTTTGACGAACTCAATATGTCAGTAATTGACTTAAATTATGCCAAGCATGTTATGTATGCAATGGGTGCACTTATGGAAAAAGGCTCACATAGTCTAGCCGATTACACGCCCGAGGCATTTAGAAATTTAGCAAGAAGGCGCAGCCTCACCAAAACTTTCGGTATAGGTAGCCCAAGGGATAATGAGAGCGACATGGTAGATATAGGGCACATGGCGTACATGCTCTTCGATCTTTATCCACTTGAAGTTGATGCTTTGCGTGAAGCATTAATTAAAGCCGTAATTTATAACAGAAACAATTCAGATATCGAATTAAGCGGCATAAGTACGTTTTATCTTTATGGCGGCAAGCGCATTGCGAAAGACTCTCTAAGCACTTACTCCTCACTTAATATGGACTATGAATATACTCGTTTTTTATATGAATTTTCAAGCACATTGCTTAAAAGAGGTAGGCCAAGGCGTTCCTCTTCGCATGAAGATATAATCGAGGAAAATTTGACAATATGGCAGCAAGTATCTCAAGACTCCGATACTTTTATAATGATTGGAATAAATGAAGAAGTTAATGAAAATTATGGCAGCTTCCTATGGCCTTTGATAGAGGGCTTTCATGTTTGCATGTATAAAATCAGCAGCTCTACACGGGGTAACTTTTATGCTATTCCAAGTATCGTAAACGGCGTAGACTGTGATTTGATTGTACTAATAAATGAAGAACGCCCCGAGGGAATAGTTTTAGGTACACGCAATGAAAATGGAATCATCTCGCAAAAAGGTTATATCGACATTAAAATTGGCGATGAAATAAGCTTTTACTACCAACTATGGGGAAAAGATGAGTGGTATAAAAGTGATGTGTTTGTTGTAGAGGACGAACCCGAATTAAGATGGGTAAAACTTACGAATGAAGAGCTTTATAAAAGTGTACGGAGTACTTGCCTCTGGAATGATCATCATTTTGGGGAGTTAGAGAGGGTTTAGGAGGCTCTCAATTATTTGTAACTTGAAAAAGGCAAGGCTGAAATCTGCCTTGTCTTTTCAGACTGTCGACAAACTCATTAGTAGGCAACGGAAAGGTTCGGGAAACGATGAATTTCCCGAATTTAATCCGCAAGACGGGCTTTTGGAACCGGAAGAAAATTCGGACGCAACCGAAGGGAACGGTTTTCGCCGAGACGAAAATTCTGAGCCCGTCTGAGGGAAATCGGCTGTCCGTGCGCTTTAGAGCACAAGTCGATTCGCACCTACGGTAAACTCACAAAAATGGCTTTGCCGTATTTGTGAAGGCTGGCGACTTTGTCGACAGCCTGAAAAGGCAAGGCTGAAATTTGCCTAGTCTTTTTTGATTTATCTATCCCGTTATATTGTGTAAGTGATTGATATCAATTGTTGCTTATCATGCTGCAATGCACAGGATAAGTTTATGTTTATTAGGTAGCTTTGACGTTAAGAGTAATACCCACTTTTATTGATATATCGACCAAATAATCTTGATGGAGCTTATGGCTAGAGGAATTATCATATCTCTGCTGTATAATCTGTGTCGCCTTTTCGATATCTCCAGCTCGCCCATATATCATGGCCTCTTCTAAGTCTATTGTATTGGCCCACTCAAATAATTCATATATCTCATGATATTTTAACCTGTTCTTAAGAACTTTTTCTCTACTATCCATATCATCAAAGAAAGGAAGCACATGGGAATTAATCATCTCTATAATTTCATCAATAGTGGGTTGCATATCTACCGTGCCGAGCATGAATTTTTCGAACCATTAGAAATACCGTTGTTGGATTTATACGGTGAGTGCCCAACTTTCCATTATTTAAACAAGTTACAATGTTGCAGTGATATAACTCAGGTGCTCTTACTTCAATTAATACGCAAATATATCTGTGTCACCACGATAAGCCTGTCCTATTTGGAGCGTGATTACTTGAATTAGTCCGTCAGTTGTTTAACGGTTAAATGAGCGCCCTCTTTTCTTAAATCCATTAGGGTTTTTGTCAAGAGGAACGTTTTATGACAGGGAAAAACCCCATAGGCTAAGGCATAAAAGCCTTGTTCTATGGGGTTACTGTTAAAAATCTACATTATTACGATTGTGGAGCTTGGATTCGTTGTAAGTTACTTTGCTTATATTCAGATGACTTTGGCAATCAACTGGATTGTATTAAAATACTTGCCGCCCTCTGCCGTCATCATGTCTAAATCCCAATTTTCTTCATCATTGTTGGGGTCGAGGCTTGCAAGGTATTCTTCCCAAGCTATATCGTGGCAAGCCTGTTCGCTGATGTTTATAATTTCTATGCCCACAGTTTTGCTCCACAATTCCCTCCACCACTCAATGCCACGGATGTACCTTGCAACTTCGCGAACATCCCAGAACGGTTGCATTTCTTGTGGAACATTGTCGCCAAAATCATATTTCAGACCGGGAAATGCAACAGCAATGTAGCCGCCTTTTTTCACATAAGGAATAAAATTTTGTAGCATTTCTTCGTTATCGCCAAACATATTGTATGCGCCTACTGAAAAAAGTACATCGAAGTAACCCTTTGCAAACGGCAGCGGCTGTGTTGCGTCGAGTATCATAGGAATGGTTTTATCCGCAATGCCAAGGGATTGGAAATTTTCGTGATTTTCGGTCGGGTCAGCAAATAAGTCGGTGGCAAAAACCTCTGCGCCGTATGCTTGCACCAAGTACACCGCCGACAAACCCATTCCGCAACCTAAATCAAGGATTTTCATATCCTTTGTGATTGTGAAATATGAAGCCAATTCCTCGGCTTGTCGTATTCCATTCGGCCCCCACATTGTGGCGTTCAAAAATGCGCGCTTCTTTTCGTCTGACATGAATTTGTTTATAAATGTGTTGTTCATCATTTCATCTCCTAAAAGTTAGTTTGATAACTTATGGGAGGTTTAATACACAAGGTTACTTTATGCAAACCTCCCAGCTTACTCCCAGTTCTTGTGTATAGTTCTCTAACATTGTCCAGTTCTCCTTTTCAAAATATATTTTACGGTAAAAGGCAAAACTCCATGGCAGTTCACCAAATAATGCCTCTACATAGCATAGCACAAAACCGCACCACATTCAAGAACGAATGCTCTGCGTGAGGATAGTGCGGTTTTCCACGGTCTTTCAGGGTGGTTTTAACCCAATCCAGTGTCGAAGCCTCGCTTTTTGGTCTGCTTGTGCGTTAATTTGTCAATTTCATTTTGCATAAACACCCCATACAATGTACAACTCCAAATAAAATCTAAAACGCGGGCTAACCTACACTAAAACCGCCGTTTCTCTAAGACAAGAGAGGCGGCGTTTTTGCGTTAGCCGCGCATACTTCGAGCCATTTTGGCCCGAAGTGAAAGGAGTGATACATCTACTTTACAGGATTTGATTATAAAAAATCAAGTCCTTTTTTTATTGCCATCAAACAGCAAAGGAGGCAAAACACATGGCAGATGTAAAAAAGCCGGAAAATGATAGAACCATCACAGACAATAAAATCCCGGCAAATGAAACACCCACAACCGATAAACCCGCCGCCGCTAATGAGCAGTTAGACATTAACAGCGATACTCCGCCCCCGGATAAAGCAACCGAGGGAGCGGCGGCACAGCCTAAAGAAAA
>Ga0131853_10008282_pt1 | contig 18934 bp, 19 predicted proteins | sample TergutLab28metaG_FD_92764 | JGI IMG/M metagenome (GOLD analysis project Ga0131853, IMG submission 92764) | Labiotermes labralis P1 segment gut microbial communities from Petit-Saut dam, French Guiana - Lab288 P1 (version 2) (version 2) | ecosystem: Host-associated > Arthropoda: Insects >...
GTCCTCGCGCGGCACGTGGCCGACAACACGACGCGCGTCGGCCGCGAGAACCTGTTGCGCCTGGCCAAGATGGTCACCCGCGGTGACGGCCGGCTCTACCTCCAGGTGCAGGTCGCGGCGACGCCGAAGGCCGCGGCCTACGGCCTCCAGCCGCAGGATCTGGACGCCTGGGCTGTGCTCGTCGGAGCCAGTGGGGGCCGGATCCTCGAGTCGAAGATGTTGTCCGAAACCGACGACGGCACCGATGAGGCCCGGGAGGGCAGTTCGGAGCCGTCGCTGTGCAGAATGGTGGTGTCGTGGTGAGGCAGATCTTCCGTGACAAGGCGTTGGCCGATCGTGTCGACGAGCTCGAGGCGGAGGTCCAGGAGTGTCGAGCGCTCAACCTCAGGCTCGCCGAGATCTGTGACGTGGTGATGGAGCTGCTGCTCCCCACGGCCCAGCGCGACGAGGCCGCGGTCGCCGAGGTCCTCGAGCGCTACCGCAGCAGCATCGGCGACCCGCTCGCGTAGGGATTCCCCGCTCAGCCCGTGGCCGAGGTGCCGGGGATGGTGGCGGTCGCCGTGATGATCGGGTGGTCGCTGAGGTGCAGGTGCTCGCTGGTGAAGTCCGGTACGCCGTCGGTGAAGTCGACCTTGTCGTTGCCCATGATCCAGTCGACGTTCGGATAGCCGGTGCCGCTGTAGCACTGGTCGCCGGCGGTGTACCACCCGTCGGAGGAGTGCATCCCGCTCAGCCGGGTGAACGAGCAGGCGAAGAGTGACCGGTCGTTCATGTCGCCGGTGAGCACGACCGGCGTGCCGTCCTGGCCCAGCTGGTCGACGAGCGCCGACTCGCGTGCCACCGTCGTGGCTCGCAGCCCGGCGTTGTGCATCCCGTGGACGTCGGCGGGGCTGTGCACGTTGACGAACCAGATATCCCGCCCCGTGGCGACGTTCTTCAACAGGACCACCGGATCCTGGATCTGCTCGCCGTGGAAGTAGGGGAACGGCTGCGTCTCGGAGGTGACCAGCGTCCACGCCGAGCTCAGCCACACGATCGAGTTGTCGACAGCTGTGCCGGGGAAGACGGTCCAGGAGCCACCCGCGAGGCGGTGGAACTCGGCCACCTGCGGCGGCTGGAACTCCTGCAGCCCGGCGACGGTGACCTGCTTGTCGCGGATCATCTGGAACTCGCCCACCAGCCGGCTGGGGCCCGAGGCGTAGCCCTTGCGCGCGCCGCTGCCGGCCGTGTGGCTGGCACCGAGCAGGTTGAAGGACGCGACCCTGAATGTCGTCGGGCCGACGAGCACGATCTTCGGCGCGCGCCGAAGCAGCATGCCGTGAACGACGTGGAGCCGCCGGGCTGCGGCCCGCGGGCCGGTCGAGCGACGCGCGCGGGGAGTCCGCTTCCTCGAGGGCGTGGAGTGGGTCGCGGGCGCCGGGGTGGGCGACGCGATCGGTGACATGTAGCCCGCCGGCTGCCCGTCGTCGGTGACCCTGCCGTGGGTGCGCGATGCGGCCAGCGCCAGACCGCCGATGGCCACGATCAGGACGAGCAGGACGGCAAGCGTCGCCAGCAGCGGTCCGCGTGGCGCAGCCGGGCCGGCCTTGCGCCGGTCGCCCTTGCGCGCACCGCCGACCCTGCCCACGATTCGCCTCCCGGATGATGGCACCTGAACCGCCTAGCCTAAGCGACCGGAGCGCCCGCCCCGCCGCCGGGCGCCGTACCATGGGCGCCGCCGCGCCGGCCCAGGGCGCGGGACGCGAACGCAGGAGGACGAGAGTGGTAGCCCGGGTCTATCTCCACATCGGTCTCCCGAAGACGGGCACGACCTACCTGCAGGAGATCCTCTGGTCGCACCGCGACGAGTTGCGGGCCGAGGGGATCGTGCTGCCGGGTCGAGGGCACCGCGACCACCTGTGGGCCGCGCTCGACATCCAGGAGCGACCGAACCTCGCCAAGCGGCACGCCGACGCCCCGGGCACCTGGGAGCGCCTGTGCGCCGAACTCGACCGCGAGTCTGCGGAGACGGGAGTCATCACCCACGAGTTCTTCTGCGGCGCCACCGCCGAGCAGGCGGCGCGCGCGGTCGAGCGGCTCGCACCGGCCGAGGTCCACGTGGTCGTCACGGCGCGGCACGCGCTCGGGATGCTCACCGCGGGCTGGCAGGAGCTGGTCAAGAACGGCTCCGTGATCACGCCGCGCGAGGCCGCGGCGCCGCGTCGTAGGTCCGAGTTCAGCTGGCGGACCTGGGACCTGGGCGGTGTCCTCGAGCGCTGGGGCGCCGCCGTGCCGCCCGAGCAGATCCACGTCGTCACCATGCCGGGCAGCGGGGCCGCGGCAGACGAACACTGGGTGAACTTCTCCTCGGTCCTGGGAGTCCGCGGTGAGTTCGCACCGCCCCGGGAGGCGGCGAACAGTTCGCTCGGGGTGGTGCAGGTCGAGCTGCTGCGGCGGCTCAACGCCGACCTGGGCGACTTCCACTCCGCCCTCGACCGCGGCGAGTGGATCCGCGGCTACCTCGCCGAACGCCACCTGTCGGCACAGCCGGCCGAGCGGTTCGGGCTCGACGAGGAGCTGATCGACGAGTGCCGCCGGCGCAGCGATGCGGCGCTCGACCTGCTGCGGGCCCGTGCGATCCATGTCGTCGGCGACATCGACAGCCTGCGGGTGCCCACGACGCTCCCAGCCGCTCGCAGCATCGAATCCGTCACCTCCGAGGAGCTCCTCTCCGCCGCTTCGGCGCTGGTGGCGTCCATGTTGACCGAGACCCGCGCCGCAGCCGCATCAGCCCCAACCGCATCAGGCGTATCGGCCGCCGAGTCGTCCTCGGGCGACGGAATCCTGGCCGGCGTACGCCGTGGACTGATGCGCAGAAAGGGCTAGCGGACACAGAAAGATCAGTTACCCTGCTGGCCGGTACCTGTTCTCGGGTGCCGAGCTCCGGCCGCGGGTCGAGGGTTCAGACTCGGCAAGGAGGCAGGGTTTTGGCTTTGCGGCGTGTGGCAGCGCTCGTGACGGCCGGTCTCGTGATTCTGGCGGCCGCGCTCATCGTGCAGCCGTCGATCGCGGGAGCCACGGCGAGCGCAGGGTGGACGCCCACCCCGGGAGCGAAGTTCAACGTTCCGCGCTCGACCTACGCACAGGAGTACGCCCTCGAGGCGCAGGTGATCGCAGCGATCAACCACGCCGACAGCGGTTCGACCATCGAGATGGCGATGTTCTCCTTCGACCGCATCCCGGTGGCGCAGGCGCTGATCAAGGCGCACCGTCAGCGCGGCGTCCACGTGCAGGTCATCGTGAACGACCACGAGATGACCCACGCGCAGGAGATGATGAAGCAGGCATTCGGCACCAACCGCCAGAAGCCGAGCTTCTGGTTCCAGTGCCACGCCAGCTGCCGCGGGCAGGGCGACGTCCAGCACAGCAAGTTCGTGCTCTTCTCCCACACCGGTGCCGCCCGCGACGTGGTGATGCTCGGCTCGCTGAACATGAAGGTCAACGGCGCGGTCAACCAGTTCAACGACCTGCTGACCATCAACGGCAACACCAAGCTCTACACCGCGCTCGATCAGGTCTACCAGCAGATGAAGCTCGACCGCCTCGCGCACCCGTCGTATCTCATCGACAAGATCGACTCGGTCTACACGCTCTACGTGCTCCCCTTCCCGCGCGGCCCCCAGGCGACGGCGGCCACCGAGTGGACGCCCGCCCGCGACCCGATCATCAAGATCCTCGACCCGGTCACCTGCACGGGTGCCAACACTCCGTCCGGCCGCACGGTGATCCGCGTCAACATGCACGCCTGGTCCGACGCACGTGGAGTGATGCTCGCCAAGCGCTTCGAGCAGCTCTACAAGCAGGGCTGCGACGTGCAGATCCAGATCGGCTTCGCCGGCCAACAGGTGCGGCAGATCCTGGGCCAGAAGACCAGCCGTGGCGTGATGCCGCACCGCAGCACCGGCTACGACACCAACGGCGACGGGATCATCGACCTGTACAGCCACCAGAAGGTGCTGCTGATCGACGGCCACTACGGCACCGCTACCCACCAGAAGATCGTGGTCACGGGCTCCGCCGAGTACCAGAACGGCGGCCAGTACGGCGACGAGATCATCTTCGAGGCCAAGCGGGCCGACCTCTACGCCAGCTACGCGGCGAACTGGAACTGGATGTGGGCCAACCACACGCATGGCTTCTCCAGTGCCACGCTCGGCCCGAACCAGGGTTAGGACGGAGCACGAGATGTCGAAGGATTCCCAGCGCATGAAGATCCGTCTGGCACCGGCCGTGGCATCGGTCGTCGCACTCACGGCGATCGCCGTCATCCCCTCGGTGGCGCTCGCCGACACCACGTCGGCCAGCCCGTCCGCGAGCCCCGCCGCCACCTCGTCTGCCAGTGCGTCGGCCAGTGCGTCCGCCAGCTCGTCGGCCAGTGCGTCGTCCACCTCGCCGACGGCCGCGTCGTCGTCGCCGGCGACTCCGGCTCCGCAGGCCTCGCAGGCCTCGGGGTGGGACACCCTGCTGGCGGCGAGCACGGCCAAGAAGGTCACAGTCGGCTACAGCTGCATGCTGCTGGGCACCCCGCAGCCGATGATGCTGACGTGGACCGTGCCCAAGAAGCTCGTCGCCGCCGCGAAGGCGCCGATGCCGGCCGGGCGGACCCTGAGTCAGGTGGCCCACGGCGCCGTGAAGATCGGGCTGAGCATCCGCCTCGGCAAGTCCACGATCAACCGGCTGAAGCTCGTCGACCAGAGTTACATCGGCGGCGCGATGAACAGCCAGGTGGCGTTCGGCCCCTACGGGCGGCGTGTGACGTATCGGACCACGAACGACAAGATCGCCCCCGACGCCAGCGGCGCCCAGACCCAGAGCACGACCCTGGACCTCAGCAACCTGCTGGTCCAGAGCCGCGACACCGGCAACACCCAGACCTTGCAGCTCGGCGCGGCGGGCTGGCTCAACACCAACCTGATGATCCCGGGGTTCCTCTGGTCGACCTGCCACGCCAATCCGGCACAGTCGCGGACATGGGTCGCGGCCGCGGTGCGTCCCGCGGTGATCAACACGGCGATCGTCGCGGCGCAGGTCACGGCGACGGTGCGCGACGGTGCCGGATCGCCTGCTGCGGGCACCGTGACGGAGACGATGACTGGATGGGCGAAGCACAAGAAGCACGTCCTGACGGTCCGGGGCGCTCTGGACAAGGGCAGCTTCAGGTACTCCTACCGCGCGGCGATGACGGGCATGGGCGTGACCACCGCCAAGGTGCAGGTCAGCTTCGCCGGGCGTTCGAAGACGGTCGGCATCCGGCGCTGAGGCCCCGGTGGCGCCGTACCGCCGCCGTACTGTAGAGCCACTGTGTGGTCTGTCACATGGCCAGCCGAGGCTACCCATGGGTAGCCTCGGCTGATCGCACTCATCGTCGAAGGAGTCATCCATGGGCCGCCTTGCTCAGACCGAGGATCTGACCGATATCCAGGAGGAGATCCTCAAGACCGTCCGCCAGTTCGTGGACGAGAAGATCATCCCGGTCGCCCAGGAGCTCGAGCACGCCGATGAGTACCCGACCGAGATCGTGGAGGGTCTGAAGGAGCTGGGCATCTTCGGGCTGATGATCCCCGAGGAGTACGGCGGCCTTGGTGAGTCCCTGCTGACCTACGCGCTGTGCGTCGAGGAGATCGCGCGCGGGTGGATGAGCGTCTCCGGTGTGATCAACACGCACTTCATCGTGGCCTACATGCTGATGCAGCACGGCACCGACGAGCAGAAGCAGAAGTACCTGCCGAAGATGGCCACCGGCGAGGTACGCGGTGCGTTCTCCATGTCCGAACCAGGGCTGGGCTCGGACGTCTCCGCGGTCTCGACCAAGGCCACCAAGCAGGCCGACGGGTCGTACGAGATCACCGGTCAGAAGATGTGGCTGACCAACGGCGGCTCCTCGACCCTGGTCGCCGTGCTGACCAAGACGGACGAAGGCGCGGAGAGCGTCTACAAGAACATGACGACCTTCCTGGTGGAGAAGACTCCCGGCTTCGGCGAGGTCGGGCAGGGCGTCACGGTGCCGGGCAAGATCGACAAGATGGGCTACAAGGGCATCGACACCACTGAGATGGTCTTCGAGGGCCACCAGATCTCGGCCGATCAGATCCTGGGCGGGGAGCCGGGCAAGGGCTTCTTCCAGATGATGGACGGCGTCGAGGTCGGCCGGGTCAACGTCGCTGCCCGGGCATGTGGGCTGGCGATCCGCGGCTTCGAGCTGGGCATCGCCTATGCCCAGGCGCGCAAGACGTTCGGCAAGGTCATCGCCGAGCACCAGGCGATCCTGTTCCGGCTGGCCGAGATGGGCACCAAGGTCGAGACGGCGCACGCGATGATGGTCCGCGCCGCGCGGTTGAAGGACACCGGCCGCCGGATGGACGTCGAGGCCGGGATGGCCAAGATGATCGCCTCGGAGTACGCCAACGACGTCGTCGAGGACTCCTTCCGGATCCACGGCGGGTACGGCTACTCCAAGGAGTATGAGATCGAGCGCCTGATGCGCGAGGTCAAGTTCATGCTCATCGGCGAGGGCACCTCCGACATCCAGAAGATGATCATCGGACGCAGCCTGCTCAAGGACTACAAGGCCTGACCAGGCGGCAATTCTGATCGACACGGCGGGGCCGAGGTGCGAGGGTGGATAGCCCCGGCCCTCGGCCCCGACGCGTGATGGAGGACTTCATGCCCAACGACGATCTCAAGGCCAAGATGCGCGAGGCCCTGGAGCGTAAGAAGGACGCCCAGCACGGCCACGCCGATGCGGCCGGCTCCAAGGAGAAGGCGCACGGTGCCGAGGTGGTTGGCGGCGCTCCGAAGATGCATCGACGCAAGGCGGGCGGCGGAGGTTCCTGACCGCGACCCGGGCGCCCCTGCGGGCCTCGCACGCGGTGGGCTAGGTTACTGGTCACCGAGCCCGGTTACTGACCGGTAGGCCCGCCCGAGCCGAGAGGACGCCATGACCACGTCGAAGACCAACGCCGGCAACTTCTTCGAGGACTTCTCGGTGGGGCAGGTGATCGAGCACGCCACGCCGCGCACCGTGACCGAGGGCGACCGTGCGGCGTACGGTGCGATCTACCCGAGCCGGTTCGCGCTGGCCTCGTCGGCGCGCTTCGCGGCCGCGGTCGGCCTCGCGGCGCATCCGGTCGAGGAGCTGATCGGGTTCCATATCGCCTTCGGCAAGACGGTTCCCGATATCTCGCTCAACGCCGTCGCCAACCTTGGCTACGCCGAATGCCGGTTCCACGTCCCGGTCGTGCCCGGCGACACGCTCAGCACCCGGTCGGAGGTCATCGGGCTCAAGCAGAACTCCAACGGCAGGTCCGGGGTGGTCTACGTCCGGTCGACGGCGACCAACCAGCGCGGCGAGGTCGCCATCGACTGGGCGCGCTGGGTGATGGTCCACAAGCGCGACCACGAGGCGCCGGCGCCGACGACCGTGCTTCCCGAGCTCGCTCCGGCCGTCGCCCCCGGCGACCTCGTCATCCCCGCGGGGCTCGACTTCACGGCGTACGACTTCACCGACGCCGGCGAGCCGCACCGACTCGGCGACTACGCCGTCGGCGAGCGGATCGACCATGTCGACGGCGTCACCATCACCGACGCCGAGCACATGATGGCCACCCGGCTGTGGCAGAACACCGCCAAGGTCCATTTCAACACCGAGGCGCGACCCGACGGTCGACGACTTGTCTACGGCGGTCACGTGATCTCGCTGGCGCGGGCGCTGTCGTTCAACGGCCTGGCCAACGCCCAGCTCATCGCCGCGATCAACGCCGGCTCGCACGTCGCGCCGGCGTTCGGGGGCGACACCGTCTACGCATGGTCGGAGGTCCTCGACGCCGTCGAGCTCGACGCCCCGGGGGTCGGTGCGCTGCGGCTCCGGCTGGTCGCCACCAAGGGCCGCGACGAGTCGATGACGCTGAAGACGACCGAGGGCGAGGAGAAGCTCCGGTACGCCGACGGGGTGCTGCTCGACCTCGACTACTGGGCGCTGATCCCGCGGTAGGTAGCCTCGGCGATCGGATCCGCCTGCGGCGCCGCCCTCCCAAACTGTCACGGTGACACGTAGCGCTGTTGGTGAGAGGGCGCAGGTGTCACCGACGACGCAGGCTGTCACCGTGACAGTCTGGTGCCCCCGCGCGCAGGTGTATGCGTATCGGTTCGGCCAGCACCTGGAGAGCGCTGAACACTGGTCACGCCTGCTCGAGTACGCCGGGATCACAGCGTGCTGGCCCCGATCAGGCGTGCCATGACCATGAGCGGAAAGGCGAAGAGCGCAAGGCAGGCCACGGCGATCCGCACCCACCGGACAGCATCGGTCAACGTGTACGCCGCAGCGAGCGCGATCAGCCAGCAAACGCCGAAGAACGCGCTCTGCAGCGACCACGCGATGGCGGCGTCGAAGAGCAGGATGACCGTCTGGTGACGCCGTGGTCGCACCTGCGTGCTTGCCCCTGTCACTGGTCGGCCAGCGCTTCACGGTCGAAGTCGGAATGCCCCGTGGCCCATCCGGCCGCCGCGGCGAGGAGAACGGCGCTACCGAGGCCGGCCAGGCTCCACAGCGGCACCTGCGAGGAGAACATCCCGTCGGTGCCCCAGAAGGAGAGGACAGACCACCCGCCCAGGATCCCCACGACGCTGGCCGGCAGGGCCGCGACCAGGACGGGGAAGGTGAACTCCACGAGATTCGCGGTCCGCAGCACCCTGCTCGGCGCACCGATCGCGGCCAGCGCCGCGACGGAGCGGGTCCGCTCCCAGCGGGATTCGAGGCTGGTGAGCAGGAATGAGAAGGCGGCGAGAAGCACTCCGAGGGCGGCGGCGGCCCGCACCGTGCCGACCTGCTGTCGGTACAGCGCATAGCGCTCCTCGTCCTGGAGCCCGGCGTTGACCTGCAGGCCGGGGAAGCGCGCGCTGAGTGCCGCGAGGACGGCACGGTAGGAGCCGTCGTCACGGCCAACCCAATAGGTCAGCCAACCCTGGCTCAGCCGCCGGACCCATGGCGCATCCCGGACCGGGAACTTGAGATCCCACACGTGACCGTCGGCGAAGGGACTGCGAGTGTCGTCTGCGGGTGCGCGGTGTTCGGGTGCCGGGCCCCTGGGAAGCTCAATGGTCTGTCCGCCGATCCGGACCGATCGCGCCCCCGCGGCGACGGAGGCGAGCCCCGCTCGCTGGATCTCGTCGCGACAGGGGCCCGGATGCGACAGGACGAAGTCGTCGGCTCGTTCGATCGCCGGGCAGTCCCCGATGAGGACCTCATAGGGGTGCGTGACACCGCGGCCATCGGTGCCGGTCTCGGAGGTCTCGATGCTCCAGGGATGGCGGGGCAGCTTGTCGACCCAGTCCGGGCCGCCTCCACTGATCTGGGATATGTCGAAGGTGATGGTGGCCTGGGCGTCATCGCCGAAGGCGGTTCGGTGCAGGCCGGCAAGGATCGCGGCGCTGAGACCGCCCAGCATCACCACGCACGCCACGAACCCGATCAGACGCCGTCCGGCGGCGATGCGAAAGGCGCTCCCGTGCAGTCCGAGGGCATAGCGAGGTGCGACGCGGGAGGCCACCGCGCGGCCGAGGACGGCGATCAGGGCAGGCGCGCCGAGGACCACGCCGGTCAGGCCGAGGATCACCGTGACGGCGACCGACGCCGCCCAGGGGTCACTGGCCCAGGCACTCGAGGGGTGGGCACGACCGCGGAGGACGACCACGACCAGGAAGCCGATGGCCGACACGCCCAGCACGTAGGCGAGCACGGCAACGAGCCGGGAGAGCCGTCCTTCGCCGTCCGCACGATCCGATCGACCGCGCGCCGCGTGGGTAAGCATCGAGCGCCGCGCTGCCGCCGTGACCGTCGCGAGCGTGAGCAATCCGGCGATTACCACGATCACGACCCCCAGCCGACCCTGGTTGGGCCACCACCGGATGCCGAGCCACCCGGAATAGCCCAGCGCGGCCTGGGACCCGGCGTACGCCGTGGCGCCCGCGGCGTACCCGGCCACGGCAACAGCGCCCATCTCCCAGCCGTAGATCCGTGCGGACGTCGATGGGGACATCCCGGCGAGGCCGAGCGCGAAGGCGCGACGCGACCGGCTCACCGCCGAGAGCCGCAGCGCGGTCAGCAGGAAGACGGCCGCCGGGGTGAGCACGAGGACGGCGATCTCGATGATCAGGAACGACGCCGACGTGCTCGCTGTGACCATCCTGGAGTTGCCGAAGTCCACCACGACCGGCCCAGGCTGAGCGGCCTTCGTGCCGGGTGCGTGGGCACCGGTGACGGCGTGGGTTACCACGGTGTAGGAGAACAACTCGTCGGGGGAGGTGAGCCCCGCGGGCCCGATGGTGTCGGCGGCCAGCCGCCCGAGCTGACCGCGAAGCTGCGTGTCACGGGCTGCCAGCGAGCGCAGCGCGGGGGAGACCACGGTGGTACCCGGTGCGGGCCAGCGGATCAGGCCGGGAGGCAGCGGGCTGGACGTGGAGGCGCCGGTGACCTCCACCTGCGTCCACGGCTTGTCGCCGACCACCGATTGGGAACTGCTCAACCCCAGCCCTTTTGCGCGGTCGTATTGGCTCAGGACCGGCGTTCTGGCCATCTCGACCTGAGACTGTTCGCTGCTCACGCGCGGTGCTGCGATCCCGACGAGGCAGGCGTAGGTGGCGAGTCCGATACCGAGCGCCATGGCGCTGAGGCGAATCAGGTCGCGCGCGCCCGCGCCCCGCAGAAGCCGCAGCGCAATGCGGAGGTGCAGCGACCGTCGGGGTCGGCTACTCGGCATGCGCGGCGTCCCGTGTACCGATGTCGGCCACGACGGCTCCATCGGCGAGACCGATGCGACGCTCGAACCGGGCGGCCACCTCCGCGTCATGGGTCACCGTGATCAGAGCGCTCCCGATCTGGCTGACCTGGTCGAGCAGCAACCCGAGGACGACCTCGCGGTTGGCTTGGTCGAGCGCGCCGGTGGGCTCATCGGCGAAGACGACGCTGGGTGAGGCGACCACCGCCCTGGCGACTGCACATCGTTGCGCCTGACCGCCGGAGACCTGGGCCGGCCGGCGGTCGGCACTCCCGGCCAGGCCGAGCGTGGCGATCAGCTCGTCCGCCCGCGCGGCAACGGCACGGCGCCGTACGCCGGCCAACTCCAGCGGTAGCGCGATGTTCTGTCTCAGCGTGAGCTCGGGCACCAGATCGGCGGACTGAAACACGAAGCCGACATGACGCAGCCGCAGATCCGCCAACGCATCGGCCGACAGACCGGCGAGGTCGTGCCCGAGAAGCCGGACGCGGCCGGTGGCCCGAGGCTCCAGTCCGGACAGGCTGTAGAGCAGGCTCGTCTTGCCCGACCCCGATGGGCCGGTGATCGCCACCGACTCGGAGGCCCCGACCTCGAGGCTGACCTCCCGCAGGACCTGCTGGGAGCGGTAGGACAACGACAGGTCCTCCGCTTGAAGGGTGGGCTCGCGGCTGGTGCTCGTCACGCGGGTCTACCGGCGCACGGTCGTGACGTGGCACTCGTCGCTCCACCAGTGCTCGCGGCATGCCTGGAGTGCGATCGAGTCGTGGAGCAGTACGTCACGGCCAGAGAGACAGGTGGAGAATGCATAGTCTCTCTTGCTGTCGGCCTGCACGAGCTTCGTCCAGCCGTACCCGTCCACCTTGCCGTTGAGGTGGTCGGTGGGCGTGTCAACGGAGAAGGTTCCAGCAACGTAGCCGTCCCACGCGTTTCCGCCCCACTTGCACCCCGCGGACTTGAAGTTGTAGGTGCCCTTCGTCACGTGCGCCCCGTCCGTCGAGACCTCGATCGAGCCGCTGGTAGCGGCAAGCGCCGCGCCGGCGCCGGCCGCGGCCAACGCTGTCGTCAGCCCCGCTCCTGTGAGGAGTCTCGGTGCGAATCCCATGAAAACCTCCCTTGTCGGCCCGCCAGTCGCGGGCGTCATCACGTTGGTCGGCCAACGGCGGCGGGCGCCCAAGGGCCGTGAACTCTCTCTCAACGTAGGAGAAGCTCATGCCGCGAAGCAATGCCGTATGTGGCATCTAAGTAACCGAATTCGAGACAGAAAAGTGAACAGGGGGCAACAGTCGCTGGCGGCGTACGCGCATCGTCTCTGGGACGTCAGGCCGCGCGGCCGCGTCGGCCGTGCGCGAAGGCACCCGCCAGTGGCAGGAGACCGAGGATCAGCACCATCGGTACGGCGAAGCCGATCCGCAGGGTCCCGGCGCCGACGACGCCGGTCATCACCGAGCCGAGCAGCGCACCGACGTAGTTGAACTGGTTGAACCGTGCGATCACGGCGTCGACCCGAGCGCGATCGGTGGTCACCCCGTCCGGTCCCGCGGCGATCCGCGCGGCCGCGGAGAAGCTCAGCGGCGCGATCACGGCGACCCCGGCGCCGAGGATGGCGAAGCCGACCACCGCGACCGGCCACGTCGGCGCGAAGACCACCACGGCCAGAGCGCCGGCGCCGACGATCGCACTCACCCGCAGCACCGACACGACGCCGTACCGCGCCACGAGCCGATCCCCGGCGAACCGGGTCAGCAGGCTCGCCACCAGATACGGGAACGTCGCGAGCGCGACCAGGCCCGAGGGCGCGTTCAGATCGTCGTCGAGGTAGGTCGGCCCCCAGGTCTGGGCGGCGGTGTCGACCATGTAGAAGAGCACCATGCCGAGGCCGACCAGGACGATCGGGCGCCACGGGATGCCGCTGGTGTCGTCGGAGGGCGCCTGCACGCGCGCGAGCAGCGGAGCGCCCGCCACGACGAGGGGCACCACCGCGAGGAACGCGCTGCCCCACAGCGGGCCGTCCCCGAGCGCGAGCGAGATCCCGGCACCGATCGCGCCGCCGAGCGTCCACGCTCCGTAGAAGCTCGGCAGGATCGGCCGCGCGTAGGCATGCTCGAGCGCGACCGCCTGCATGTTGGTGCAGGCGTCCACGACGCCCAGCCCGACGCCGTACACCGCCATGCCGGCGACGAAGACGCCCAGCGCCGGCGCGGTGGTCAGCACCGGTACGGCGACGGCGATGGCCAGGAGGCCACACCGCAGCATCGTCGCGCTGTCGAGGCGCCGGGCCAGCCGCTCCGCCGTCACCGAGCCGCCGCCGGCCAGCAGCACCATCATCAGCAGCAGTCCGGAGAGCGCGAGATCGGAGAGCCCGTAGTGGTCGCGGAAGTGGGGCAGGCGGCTGGTCAGGCCGATGAAGACCAGTCCTTGGGTGCCGAAGGCCGCCTGGGCCGCGCGGCGGCGTACGGCGAGCGCACCCAGGTCGAGGGACGTGGCTGACGTCATGGGAGGAGCCTCGCAGGCGAACGCTGGGAGCGCCTGACAGACTCGCGGCATGGGTCTCTACCTCGTACGCCACGGCGAGACCGAGTGGAGCAGCTCGGGTCGCCACACCTCGACGACCGATCTGCCTCTGCTGCCTGAAGGTGAGCAGGCGGCGAGGCAGCTCGCACCGCGGCTCGCCGAGTTCGGATTCGCCCAGGTCCTGACGTCGCCGCGGCGCCGCGCCCGTCACACCGCTGAGCTCGCCGGCTTCCCCGACGCGGTCGTCGACGACGACCTCGTGGAGTGGGACTACGGCGAGTACGAGGGGGTGACCACGCCGGAGATCCATCGGACCGATCCCGGCTGGAGCATCTGGGACGGCGTCACGCCCGGCGGTGAGACGCCCGAGCAGGTCGCCAAGCGCCTCGACCGCGTGATCGCCACGGCCCGTGCCGTCGAGGGCAACACGCTGGTCTTCGGCCACGGTCACAGCCTGCGTGCCCTGGCGGCGCGATGGCTCGGCGAGCCGGTCGACGCCGGCCGTTTCTTCTTCCTGGCCACCGCCACCCTCTCCGTGCTCGGTGAGGATCGCGGCAGCGCCGTCATCCTGCGGTGGAACGCCTGAGCCTTCGGCGGTCGACGCACCGCTGACCGTGGATCTGACCATTGACCGCGGCGCGACCACGGTCCACGGTGGTGTCCATGTCCCTGGTCCCCGGGTGTCCCCGGTGCTCGACCCCGGTCGCCCGGCACGGCTCCGACGGCGAGTACTCCTGCCCCGAGCACGGCGTCGTCCCCGCCCTGTGGCGTCCCGTCGATGCGAGCTACGAGGCATTCGTGGACCATCTGACGTTGGCCGGATCGTTCCCGACCTACCTGCCGTGGCCGTTGGGGCCGGGGTGGCAGGTCAGCGACTTCGCGGTCGTCGACGGCCGGGCGACGCTGATCGGCCTCACCGGCACCAGCGAACTCGACGGTCCGGTCGACATCCTGATCGTCGCTGAGGAACCTGGCACCGGGGTCGGTGCGCGCGCCGCAGGCACCGCCGAGCCGGGTGGCAGCGTCGGCGAGGGACCGCCCAGCGCGCGCGTCCGGGTCGGCCCGCAACCGGTGCCGCTGTGGCCGATGGACACCACGTACGGCGCAGGGGAGTGGGACCGCTCGGTGCTGGTCGGGGAGGCTCGTGGACGGTGGCTGTGGCTGGTGCTGCGGCCGGCCTCGGTGCTCCTGATGCTTCGCGACGAGTGGTTCCTGCGGGAGGCCGGTGGCCTCGGCATGTCACTGGTGGAGGTGCCGTTCGGGCCCGGAGGATCGAGCTGGTGAGCCGGTCGAGAGACGACCGATAGGGTTCGGGTGTGCGCATCGACCTCCACACCCATTCCCGGGTGAGCGACGGCACGGATTCGCCGCGCGAGCTGGTCGGAGCCGCGAAGCGGGCGGGGCTCGACGTCGTCGCGCTCACCGACCACGACACCGCCGGCGGCTGGGACGAGGCCGTCGAAGCGGCGTACGACGAGGGTGTCGAGCTGGTGCGCGGCATGGAGATCTCGACCCGGCACGATGGTCGCGGCGTCCACCTGCTCGCCTACCTGCCCGACCCGACCTACCCGCCGCTGGTCGAGGAGCTGCAGCGGGTGCTCGACGGGCGTGACCTGCGTCTTCCCGCGATGCTGGCCCGACTCAACGAGCTGGGTATCGAGATCTCGGCCCCGGACGTCGCGGCGGTCTCGGGCGACGCGGCCGCCTCGGGCCGGCCGCATGTGGCCGACGCGCTGGTGCGGCTGGGCGTGGTCGCCGACCGCGAGGAGGCGTTCGAGCGCTACCTGTCGGCCGGGCGCTCCGCCTACGTCGACCGGTACGCCGCCCCGCTGGTGCCGTTGCTGCGCATCGTCAGCGAGGCTGGCGGCGTCGCGGTGATCGCGCACCCGTGGGGCCGCTCGAGGCGCGAGCGTCCCGACGAGAGCGACCTGGCCGCGCTCAAGTCGGCGGGCCTCGCCGGCGTCGAGGTCGACCATCAGGACCATGCCCCCGAAGCGCGCGAGCGGCTGCTGGCCATCGCGCGCAACCTCGGGCTCGTTGTGACGGGCTCGAGCGACTACCACGGCACGGGCAAGGTCGATCACGACCTGGGGGTGAACTCGACCGCCCCTGATCAGTACGCCCGGCTACTCGAGCTGGCCGCTGCCGCGTCCGCTGCGTCGGGGCGGACGACTCCGGAGGTGATCCGCCCGTGAACTCGACCCTGTTCGTCTCGGCGTTCGTGACGCTCTTCGTGATCATGGACCCCATCGGCACCATCCCGATCTTCCTGTCGCTGACGGCGGGCCGATCGCAGGCGACCGCGCGCAAGGCGGCCTGGCAGGCCGTTCTCGTGGCGTTCTTCGTGATCGCGGCCTTCGCGTTCTTCGGCCAGGGGATCCTGCACTACCTGGGGATCGAGCTGGCCTCGCTCCAGGCTGCCGGGGGTCTGCTCCTGCTGCTGGTCGCCCTCGAGCTGCTCACCGGCAACGAGGAGGAGCCCACCGCCGGGACGGGGACCAACATCGCCCTGGTGCCGCTGGGCACGCCGCTGCTGGCCGGGCCAGGCGCGATCGTGGCGACGATGGTCTTCGCCCGGCAGGTCCACACGCTCAGCGACTTCCTCGCCGTGGCGCTCGCCTTCGTCGCCGTTCATGTGACGCTGTGGCTGGCGATGCGCTTCTCGCTGCCGATCCTGAAGCTGATCCGGGAGTCGGGCGTGTTGCTGGTGACGCGGATCGCGGGCCTGCTGCTCTCCGCGATCGCCGTGCAGATGGTGGCCGACGCAATCCGCACGTTCGTGCACGAGTGACCTACTTGCGGCCCAGCGACTGGAAGCGTTGCAGGAGGCCGTTCGGTACGGCGCGGGTGAGCGCGACGACGGCCTTGTACTGCGGGCTCGGGACCGAGAGCGCCCTGCCTCGGGCGTAGTCCTGCAGCGCGGTGGCGACCAGCCGGTCGGCGTCCAGCCACATCCAGTCCGGCGCGGAGTTGCGGCCCACGTCCATGCGCTCGTGGAACTCCGTCTTGGTGAAGCCCGGGCACAGCGCCATCACGCGGACGCCGTCGGCGGCGTACTCGTGGTGTGCCCACTCACTGAACGAGTTCACCCAGCCCTTGGCCGCGCCGTACGTGCCGCGGGGGAGGAAGCCCGCCACGCTCGAGACGTTGATGATGCCGCCATGACCCCGTTCGCGCATGGCGCCGATGGCGGCATGTGAGAGGCGCATCACGGCGGTGACGAGCACCGTGAGCATCGCCTCCTCCTGATCGGCGGAGTTGTCGTGGAAGCGATGCTTGAGCCCGAAGCCGGCGTTGTTGACCAGGAGCTCGACGGGCGCCTCGGTCGAAGCCACCCGGGCCTCGACGGCGGCGAGGTCGGCGCGGTCGGTCAGGTCGGCGCACAGTACCTCCACGTCGACTCCGTTGGAGGCCTTGAGCTCGTCGGCCACCGCGCCGAGGCGCGCTGCGTCGCGTGCGACCAGCACCAGGTCGTGACCCTGGGCGGCGAGCTGGCGGGAGAAGGAGAGGCCGATTCCGGCGGTGGCACCGGTGACGAGTGCAGTGGACATGGCGCCGAGTCTGACAGAGCGGCCGAAGGCGGGCATGGCGGCCGGTGTCCACATCCTGCGACGGCTCGTCAGCTCGGGCATGATGGTCTCGATGACCACCACGCTCGCCGTCGCCAACCAGAAGGGTGGCGTCGCCAAGACCACCTCCGTCGCGTCGATCGGCGCCGCCCTGGCCGAGCTCGGCCAGCGGGTGCTGCTGGTCGACCTGGATCCGCAGGCGTGTCTGACGTTCTCCCTCGGCATCGACCCGGAAGATCTGGACCTCTCGGTGCACCACGTGCTCACCAAGGGCACCGATGCCGGCGAGGTCATCATCGCCACCGACGACGGCGTCGACCTTCTGCCCGCCACCATCGAATTGGCCCGGGCCGAGGCCGATCTGCTCACCCGTACCGGGCGCGAGCACGTCATCAGGGCGGTCCTCGAGGACGCCGCCGGCGACTACGACTGGGTCCTGCTGGACTGCCCGCCCTCGCTCGGCGTACTCACGGTGGCGGCCCTGACCGCGGCCGACGGCGTACTCGTGCCGTTGCAGTGCGAGACGCTGTCGCACCGCGGCGTGGGGCAGCTGCTCGACACGGTCCACGACGTACGGCGCTTCACCAACAAGAACCTCGAGGTCTGGGGCGTCCTGCCCACCCTGTACGACGGCCGCACCACCCACTCGCGCACCGTGCTGGAGACGATCTCGGAGACCTACGGGCTGGCCGTCGTCGAGCCGCCGATCCCCAAGACGATCAAGTTCGCCGAGGCTCCCGCGGCCGGCAGGTCGATCCTCGCGACGTCGCGCTCGAGCAAGGGCGCCAAGGCGTACCGGGAGGTCGCCCGGAGCCTCGTCAGTCGCCGCCGAGACGTCAGTCCGTGACACCCGAGACGTCGGTCCGTGACACCCGAGACGTCAGTCCGTGACACCCGAGTAGTCGCTCCGTGACACCCGAGACGTCGGTCCGTGACACCCGAGACGTCGGTCCGTGACACCCGATGTGTCATGCGGCGACTACTCGGGTGTCACGGAGCGACTACTCGGCTGTCAGGAAGTGACTTCTCGCGCGGCGGCGTCGCCACTCGGGCGGCGGCGACGGCGGCGGTTGCGCGACGACTTGGCGGCACCGGCCTCGCCGGACTGGCCGCTCTCGCCGGTCGCCGCGGACTCCGTCTCGGTCGCCCCGGTGGTCTCAGCGGCGACGGTCTGGCCACCGCGCGTGCGGGTACGCGAGCGGTTGCGGTTGCGCGGCGCACGCTCGGGCCGTTCAGCCTCCTTGCCCTCGCGCGCCTCCGGCGCATCGGCCGGCCGGGCCTTCTTGAGACGACCCTTGGTGCCCTTCGGGATCCCCATGTCGTGCAGGAACTGCTCGGAGGAGGAATACGTCTCCGGCGGGTTGTCGAAGGGAAGGTCGAGCGCCTTGTTGATCATCTTCCACTTGTGTACGTCGGCCCAGTCGACCAGCGTCACGGCCACACCCGAGGCGCCGGCGCGACCGGTGCGACCGATGCGGTGCACGTAGGTCTTCTCGTCGTCCGGAGTGGTGTAGTTGATCACGTGGCTGACGCCGGTGACATCGATGCCGCGCGCGGCGACGTCAGTGGCGACGAGCACCTGGACCTTGCCCTCGCGGAAGCGCTGCATGGCCCGCTCGCGCGCCGCCTGCTGCATGTCGCCGTGCAGCGGGGAGGCGTTGAACCCGCGATCGGTGAGGTCCTCGGCGACCCGCTGCGCCTGGCGCTTGGTGCGCGAGAAGACGACCACCTTGTCGACGTCCTCGGCCTGCAGGAGGCGGCCGATCATCTCGGGCTTGTCGAGGTCGTGCGCCTGGTAGACGAACTGCGCCGTCGCAGGCACGGTCGCGTTCTCGTACGACGCCTCGGCGCGGATGTTCATCGGGTGGCGCATGTAGGTGCGCGCCAGGGCGACGATCGGCCCGGGCATGGTCGCCGAGAAGAGCATGGTCTGGCGGGTCTCGGGGGTGAGCCGCACCAGCTTCTCGATGTCCGGCAGGAAGCCCAGGTCGAGCATCTCGTCGGCCTCGTCGAGCACGAGCGCGTGCACGTGCTTGAGGTCGA
>Ga0131853_10008284_pt1 | contig 18930 bp, 9 predicted proteins | sample TergutLab28metaG_FD_92764 | JGI IMG/M metagenome (GOLD analysis project Ga0131853, IMG submission 92764) | Labiotermes labralis P1 segment gut microbial communities from Petit-Saut dam, French Guiana - Lab288 P1 (version 2) (version 2) | ecosystem: Host-associated > Arthropoda: Insects >...
AAAGTGTGGTCTCTTCTTCCGCAACGCACGGCGCAGATGGTGCTCGAAGAAATCGGCGTAGTACTGGCCTGTGACTGTCGTATGCTGGGGCACAGCATGTGTGAGAATGATGCCGGCACTGTCATAGGCAAAAATGACCATAACCTTAGCATTTCTGGGATTCTGCCGCATTTGGTTTTGCAGGGTGGCCCGTAATGGCGCCACTCATTAGACTGCCATTTCATTTCCGGCTTGTAAGCTCGCGCCCACACCTCATCCAGCGCTATGATACGATGCAAGAAAGCATCCCCTTTCTTTTTGTAATGTTCCAAATGCATCCGAGCCGACTCGTATCGCTGCCATTTCTGGATTTCAGTCAAACTGTGCGGGACCCGACAAGATGCGATTTTGCGCATGTGCAAGCGTTCTTTGAGAATGTGCAGGACCGTCGTATGGGATAATCCGGTCTCACAGGCCAACTCCCGAATTGTCCACTGTCTGTCTGTCTCCAACAATTTTGCCACTGAACTAACCTGGGCTTCTGTTGCGCTGGGTCGTCTGGGCCGTGGCTGATCTGTCGCATTCTGCCGTCCAGCGCGGAGGGCTTGAACCCACCTTGCAGCTGTCCTATACGGTAATGCTGCCGTACCGCAAACCTCTACCAGTCCTCGGTAACACTCTCTTGCTGTTTTGCCCCTGCCTGCTTCAATTTTTAACCAAGAACGCTGCTCCAGTTTAGTAAACATCCTTCTTAGGCTGAGTCCCTCCACCTGCTGACTATCAACTGGCTACTGCGCATGCCCATTTCGTAATGGACCGCTCCCATTATGTATGTACGTAGGGGAAGGACCCATCCTTCCTGCTGCATTGCCGTGTCACTCCAGCAGCGCTTGTATCCAATCTAGCGAGGTGTTGCCAAAATTAAAATTCCAACCCTCGTATATGGAATGTTAAAATCTGTGGGACATAAGGAGGTAAGTTTGGAGTCTACATGTGTTTATGTCACCATGGGCCAAGGGCTCATAAGGCTGTAACTGCTAGAATATTTATGCTGTTGTATTTCTGTAATTGTGCCATTGCATGGTGCTTTTTGTGTGAGTAACCATATGACTCTCTGTTTGTCCAGTGAGGAAACTCATGGTGTAATGTTACTATTACAGTGCCATTGTGTGGTATGTCATGTGTTAGCAGCCATTTGATTCTGAGTTTGCCCAGTAAAGAAATTCAGGTCTTACTGGTACTGTAATGGTGCTTAGGAAAGTTTAAATCTCCCAGTATTATGGAGATGGCGGCCAGATTCTAAACTGGGGAGTCGCAGCAGTTCACCATTTTGAAGTGGGTCATTGTAGCGCACTGCAAGAGTGGCATTCATTTTTTAACCTTGCAGGTACACTTTGCCATTTGAACTGCAAGCATATGCTGCTGCAGTAGTGTGGTGCATGATGAACAAAGGTTGTAGTCAGATCTTGGAGATGGAGGTGAATGATAGACTTTCTGATGTGCTGACCATTACCTTTAAGGGAAGTTCTTTTGTATCTGGGATACACTTACTGAATCAGAACTGTTCTTCAAATTAAAAAAAACAGCACCTTAAGGGTACAGTGTCTTAATACCCATTAAGGTCGTATGTGATTTCAGGAAGCACGTCCAAGTCCAGAACGTCTTGATGCTCAGATCAGACATCTTGTGCACAGCAGAGATACAGCCACCCAGAATATAATTGAACAAAACAAGGCACTGTTAGAGCAAATCAAGGCTGTTGTGGATGGGCTTAAGGAGAATAAGTTGGTTATGGAAGAAATAAAGGTATGATGTGTTGTGTAGTCAGCATTACTTAGTAGTAGTCTGATTCTAAGAAGTTTTGACATTGGTCTGTTACTGCTGGCATTGTTAGGTTTCTGATCTTCTTCTGTCCTCTTAGTATTCAGAGTTTGTCAAAGAACTGTGGAAGCCAGTTGAGGGTATCTCAGTGTGCTGGACCCAGCTGAGGATGGGAACAGATTTGGTTTGCAATTTGGAACACTAAGATGATGGACCCAGCAGTGCAGACTGTAATCACTGATGTTCACCATGTGGGCAGTTTTCTGTCCTCCCTCTGTGTGCCTTAGTTATTGACACTTATCACATCCAGGCCAAGGGATTGATTAGTTTTTTAAAGACTCCCAGAAATTTATCTTATGTATCCTGGCAACAAAGAGATTTGCTGCATAATTCTGTTTATTTCATAATTCTGTCTTTTTCTGTTCAAGTAATAATATTTAATTAAACATGTTCTAAAATTTAAGTACCCATCTCATTAGAATAAAGGTTAAATCTTAAGGTACAATATTTTAAGGGGAACAAAGTTAACGTTCATCTTATAACCTATCATAAAGTCACAGAAGGGGAGGGAATAGAGGTATAGCTCTACTCTCTCTAACTATGATGTAGATGGCGGTGGGTGGTTAATACCATGCTCCAGCTGCTTTACCCCCTGGAATGACTAGGTACCCAATGTATAGGAGGGTGGGTGGGCCCTAGGACTGGTCTGGACAGGTGCAGTAAGTCTCACCTCTGCCAGTATTTAATCCCTGGACCGCCCAGCTTGTAGTGAGTTGCTATACCAACTACACTAACCTGGCCCACGATACTGTAAGGAAAGGAAATATAATATTCCTATTGTTTATGCTTGTAGATTTGATTATATACCACATAATATCCTGTTTCTTTATTGTATTGATCCACTTGTTATACACACAAGAATCTGTATGTCAGTTTTAATTATTTTCAGGTTTCTGAATTCGGTATACAGCCTACTGACATTAGCATGTTGTGGCTGTTTACCTTTCATATGACTGAAGGTGTGCCTACCAAGATGGATCATAATTTAGCAGTAGTGTGAACTGTTTTTTGAGATAGCAGAACAGAAGGAGCAGGCACATTTAAGTCATTGCGTCTGAACTAGTAATGAATCTGGGTTTTTACATAATGTAATATGTTGAGTTCTTTCTCATGTTTTGGAGGGATGTGTTGACTCCATCTTTACGGTGAAATGATATGAGCACCCAGAAGACCATTGTTTGAGTAATAATCATTTTCAAATCTTAAATCTTACAGTAATGTTTTCTCTGTAGTTTTAGTTAAGAAAGTTAATTGAATGTCTCATTCTTGTTGCCCTTTTAGTCAACATAGCACCAAAAATTGTGTCTGTAGCCATTTTGGTCCTACCATTTTATAACAGTCTTGAGTTTCTGGAAAGCATTATATTGTGATATTCTTGATATGTCAGATTGGCCATGATACCTATCTTCTGAAATGTCTGTGTTACTAAATTTTTTTAGGATACTTCTTGTTGAGAGCGTGGGCTCATGTAGTACAAATAATTTTATGCCACGTGTTGTAGGCCTCTTGTGGCGATGCAGCATGGTATTGTGGCCTTTTTCACAAGGACAAGTGTTTATTTAAACTCTGTTTCAAACTCAATATCATTTGCATCCATAAATTTTATAGGTTGCAAAGCCCGTGTCATATTTTGTTTTCTATCATATTTTCTCAATCACTCTGTCATGTGCAGAATCAAATTCAGGAGCTTCGCAAGGACACTGTGAAAGTGAGGCGTAGTCAAGCCTTGAACCTTGGCCAGTCAAATACCAATGCAGCAGAATTGTCCCAGGTGAGTTTTATACAATAAATGTGTGTGTCATTTTGAAGACCATTTCTTTTGTTGGATTCTCTTCAAGTTAAATTTCCTGTCAAAGAACATTTACTTGAATTGATTTTATTGGTGTAGCTATGAGGTTAAAAATCCCCTCTTATAGTGCTTTTACCAGATAGAAATATTTTTGTGGAATTGAAAAAATGCTTTCATTACACACTTTTACTTTCAGGCACAAACATTAGTAATGCAATTTTTTAGATAAGCATGGAAATAATTTTTCATTTTTGTGCATGGTGTATGACATAACATTATTCATACATTCAGTGCTAGGCTGTTTCTACTCCTCCACCTCCACCTTGTCCAGTAATATGTCCCTTTAAATTTTGCCTTAGCTTCCCTCATGACCCATGCCATTCTGTTGTGTACAAAGCTCTTGTTCTCCATTTCTTTACACCCATATTCCTCAAGTCCAATTTGGCATCTTCCATCCTCCTTAATCTCTGTCTTCCTTTATTTCTTCTTCTGCCTGGTTTGCCTTCCAGTAACTGCCAGGCAGTTTAGTTTTGCCTAGTCTTAATGCTAGGGAGCTGGGTAATGTGGTTAGTGTAGTGATCAGTCTATATTGATAATATGCTTATTATTTAAAACCATATGTGTTTTGTGTTACTGAACTGGTGCCTGAGCATTGTATGTTTTAATTACCACTGGCCTGAATTACGACTGCCAGCTCCAGATTCCTGGAAGATTTTTAATGTCCCATGCCATCGGCAGTGGAATTTTAACTGTTGTGAGCACATGCTTGTGACCTCCTATGTGTGATAGAGTTTTTGTTTAATATATCCAGTCTTTTCCTTTGTTTGGGATACATTGATTTTGGTTTCCAATGCAGTATGTCAAATGCTGATGGGTTTGTTTATGTTGCAGGTTTGTGACACTGAGGAAGATCTTTATGTGTTTGACGATGAAGATTATTCAGAAGATGTGAATCTAGCTGCAGCCCAGCTAGGACAGTATCAGGCATTCCCGCAATATCCTCCAAATTTTACAAATTACCGTGGTGTGTCTGGCATGCTTGGTACACCTTCAGGTATAGGCCCTTACCCTGCACCACATAGTGGCTCTCAGACTCCTCTGTTACCTCCTCAAACAGCCATTGGTGGATTCTTCAGGGGAGTGGAGCCATCTGCAGCTAGCCTTATGTATCCTCCTCCTACACTTGGTTATTACACTGGACAAGGGGCGCTTCCTTTCTCTGAGGGCCAGCAGCTACCAAATTTTGGGTCTGCTGGTCCAGGTATTCCTGCACAGGTATGTGCAATCTTTGTTTATATAAGTGTATTTTTTAACCCATTGGAGTTTATGTAATGTTGACTATAGTCACTGCACAGTCTGCTGCTGAAAATACCAAGGTCATTTGAAGTCTAAACAAAGGCTGTGCCAATTATGGGATGTATACACTCCTGTGCCTCATGTCCACTTCAACCCAAGTGAAAAGGGAGTCCTGTTTTTAGTCAGTAGGTTTAAAATTAATTCTGGCTGCAAGGGGTTAAGTTTCAAAATAAACAAGAACATTGTGTTGACTTTGTTGTATTTCTTCCGGGTGTTGAGGCAATTGTTGATTCTTTATTTATACAGTATATTCTGTTTAGAATTGTGTAGGTGTGTTTATGATTTAAAACTTAATTTTCTTTAAAGTTACTACGGTCACAACCCACGTTTGCATGCTCGTGCGTACATACATATGTGTGTACCTGAATGAGAGGTACTTGGTTTAGTCATTTGCAGAATTTTGTTGATGGTTCATGAAACTTGTGTGATGATGTGATGCGCATGTTCCACGTTGATGCCATGGTGATTAATGATATGCTGAAGTGTTACACAAGAATCCCATTGCACCATTTGGGCCACTTCGGCACATCTGTCTGGGTCTATAAAGTTGGGTGGACAGCTGGGGTTTGCCAGATCCTCAGTGTTGCTCTTACCCTCTTTGAACCTCTTGCACCAGTCCAACACTGCTGTAAACTGCAAACAGTTGTCATTTAACATGTGCTTCATTCAAGAATTAATTGTGCTTGTCTTGGACCTTCCGCGCACAGAAACCAGATGACACAGTTTTCCGTGTGCCTAGATTAATCCATAACTGTACTCCACTGAGCAACATGCTGTTGTGCAGAGGTCACACAGAGCAGCCTGTTTATGATGTGTGGCTATAATGGTCAGTAGTGACCACAGTCAAACAGCACAAGAATGATTCACATTACGTTACGTATAACCTGGCAGTACGTGTTGTCTGCTTATTATGCGATGACCCTTACAGGTGGCCTATTCTGATAATGGGTATGTTGTCAGGTTTTTATGTGTTCAGAAGTTTAGGGCATGCCGCCGTGTTGTACGGTTATTGTTAGTAGTTATGGATAGCAATGTCAGGTGAAAGTTATGACTGAAAACAATATTTGTCATCATCAGTGATGAGGTATAAGCCATCTGTGCTTGCACTGACTTCATGGGTGTTGGTCTCTCCAAGAAATATTTTGTTGTGAAATAGCATCTTAAGTGATTACAGATAGGACCACCAGGCAGCAGTGGCAGTAGACGTAAATAACATAAAACTGTTACAGTTACACATAAGAAGTATTGAAATGCAGTATTTACTACAATGATTTCTGCTGATTTTTTGTTGTGAATACTGAAAGCAAATATGAATGGAAAGTATAAAAAACAGAAATTTTGAGATTTGTCAGAATGTAGGATATTTGCCTGTTTCCATTATCCACTAATGCATTTGAAAGTGGAGAGTGGCAATTTTATCTGTATACCAGTTTCTGTTTTAGAATGTCATAGAAGGAATGTCAAAACATCTTATTGTTTAGGTCTGGCCACCAACACTTGGGCAACTGAAAACAGGGATTTTGGTTGCAGCTAGAAAGGAAGAGAACAGTATATGTAACGTCAACCACAAATGTGGCAGCAGACACTGTGTACATTGTACCTCCAATGTAGCAGACACTTTCTGTAATGATAATTTTCAGCAACTGAAATACAAATTTAAAATAGAGGAATTTGTAACTGGTTATAAATTGAGGTGTAACAGAATAGTTTGAGAGTTTCAAAACTTGGAGCACAAGTAGGTAGACTGATTCTCGACAGTGTGCTTTTTATTTGGACTGTTTAGCTTAATGTTTGACATACAACACACAATATAAATGGCTGCAGAAATGGGCATTTAAACTGAAAAGTGGTCTAGCTGAGAACAGGGAATTTGAAGGGCTGTACCCAAAAGGTTAAGAGAAACATCTGTACACTGTGTTTGCATTGGCTAATTAAAAATGCTTTTGGGAAAGATGAGCTTGTGTTTGTAGTGTTCAGGTACTGGCTGTTGGTAAAATTTATGAAATGCATGTCATTGTTTGTTTTGTATCTGAGTTGCCAGATCATTCGACCACGGATTGTTATAGATATAAAAAGAATGTTATGTGTCCTTCAATGTAGCTGCCTTTCCAGAACTTTGAAGTTTGTTGAAGTTACATGTTTTTGACCACCTTTGTGTTTAAAAATTTCATGTTGAATTTTTAGTGGTCTTACAACAGTATCATATAATTTGCATGTCTTTATTTGTCAGGCTGCTTATCCATCAGTGTTCTCCAGACTTGGTGGTTCAGCTGATTCACCAAGCAGTTTGCATGATCCAAAAGTGCCCGGTACCACACTAGTATCACAGCCACCAGCACCACTCCAACCACCGCAACATCAACAGCAATCAGCTGGTCCTGTTAATGTGGTAATCACTGCATCTGATACATTACCAACATCTGCCCCAGCTAATCAGCCAACACTAAGTGTTACAATTCCACCACGCCATAGGTTGGGAACTCCTCTCGTGACACAACCCACAGCAAGCCATCCCAATCTACAAAGCACAACATCAGCATTCACATCTACCACTGTAAGCATAGCATGATGTTTTATTTGGTGCATAAAATGTCACATTGTTACCTTCTGTGCTGTGAAGCTTGCAGTATACATAGGGAGTTCAAGCAGACCTCATATTTGACTACTGTTCATTGAAGTTCTACTCAACCAATTGACTAACCCTTCCACCACAAAGATGAAATTCCAAAACTCATGCTTGATGTCACCTGCAATCTTGGAAGACTCATGTTGAGATGAGATGGTGTTAAAATGGAGGGTGTGGTGTCAGTTTGACTATGGATAGACACCAGTGGTAGGCTTTTGTGAGTGACAGTAAAATGCATGGAATTTATTCACTAGCTCAGGAACCACATAGGTTATTCAGAAAGTAAATACCGTCTGCACATATCTCTCGTGCATCCTCGAGACTGTCGCTTTGCACATGTGCAGTGACTTACTCTATCAATTGAGAAGTCACAGACGCCATTCCATGAAATTTGTGTTATATTTATGTTTGTTCCTGTGCATTAAACATGTTTAAGACAAGTGAAGGGGCCCTTCACTTGTCTGTGAAATACGGTCTGTAATTCGTTTTTTGAACACTAGGAATGTGATGCCAAGTGAGATTCATCACCAGATCTGTCAAGTGTATGGTGACAATGCGATGAGTGATGGCATGGTTAGGAAATGGGTTCAGGTGTTCAGTGAAGGACGAGAGAACATGCCTGATGAGGCGCAAAGTGGGCGTCCATCTTTAGTGAATGATGATTTGGTGCGTAAGGTCAACGAAAGAGTGTGTGACGACAGATGTTTCACAATTTCTGATCTGTCACTGCACTTTCCTCAGATTTCAAGAACTCTACTCTATGACATTGTCAGTAGTCATTTTGGGTTATTGGAAAGTGTGTGCACGATGGGTGCCCAAGATGCTCACAGAGGAGCACTAAAAACAGCATGTTGCATGTGCTTTGACATATCTTATGCACTATCACAAGGAAGGAGACGGCATGTTGTGACAGGAGACGAGACATTGGTGTCCCATATCACACCTGAATCAAAACAGCAGTCCTTCACTGGAAGCATACTGGCTCGCCAAAAAGAAAAAAGTTCAAGCAGACATTTTCAGCAAGGAAGATCATGTGCACCGTATTCTGGGACAGACAAGGTGTTCTCTTGGAAGAATTTTTGCCCCAAAGCACAACAGTAAACTCTGCTGTTTATTGTGAAATGCTGAAGAAGCTGAGGCATGCAATTTAAAACAAAAGGCGTGGAATGCTGAGTGCCACCAATCTTTGGCTTCACAATAACGCTCGGCCACACTCTGCTGCTCAGACTCAAGACCTTATCACCTCATTTAAGTGGGAACAAATGGACCACCCCCCATATAGCCCTGATTTGGCGCCAAGTGATTATCACCTCTTCCTACGCCTAAAGAAGTTCCTGGGCAGCAAGCGATTTGACGATACAGTGACCTGAAAGATGCAGTGCAGAAGTGGCTAACATCACAGACAGCTGCGTTGTATGTGGAGGGTATACAAAAAATTGTGCCCCGCTATGATAAGTGCCTCAATAATGGTGGCGAATATGTGGAAAAATAGTTTGAAGAATGTAGAATCTGATAACAATAAGATTTTATACGAAACCATGCTCTTTTTTTTTTTTTACAGCAAAATGGTACTTACTTTCTGAATAAGCCTCGTACTAGCTTTACAAGGACTCTGCTCAATGGCATTAGTAAGCATATTTCTTTCTTAGAAAACTCATGATTTCTGCTTGGTAAATGAGAAAAGACTGAGAACCATTTTTGTGATGTAGAATCGATCACTAAAACGAGAAAACACCTCAACTGCACATCATGTATATAAACCCTTCTTGTCCTGTCCCATATATACTTAATGACAAAATTCCTTGTTTAATGGAAAACTTAAAATGAAGTATATTATTTCCAGGCATTTAACTCTACTACTTCAGTCAGCACCACAGCACAGTCTTCGGTGCCTCATGCTTTCCAAATATCGATGCCCCCACAAGCACAGCTACCCCGTGCATCAATTCTAGAAAAGGATACTGATACAGCTAATCCAGTTTTTCCCATTTCTACGGGAATGTTGTTGTCATCTGTGCCACCACCAGTCTATTCAGCATTAAAAAAATGTCCAGCTGGGAAAGATAGTGTTGCAGGTACTGGTTGTATGTTTATTAATGCTACTACTGCCGCTACTACTACTACATTAAATGTGTTGCAAATATTCCACCTACTTGATAATTAATATCTTAGGGGCTGATGGTGGTGGAGATGTGCGCAGAGTGTCAACGGGTTCTGCAGCAGGTGTTGAAGAAGGAGAGGGTGATGAAATCGATCAAGATCCATGTCCTGACTTCCAGCCTGTAATTCCACTGCCAGCAGAAGTGGAACTAACTACTGGAGAAGAAGAAGAGACTGTTCTGTTTGAAAACAGGGCAAAGCTTTTCAGGTAAGGGAATACATTCATAATACTTAGAATTGGAATGTGGTGAAATCAGGATTTTACATTTATGACAGGACAGTTTAGAATGAATTTAGAATCAAGGAAATTAAGATTTTTTATTGCTGTTGATATTAAATACACTAAATGAATACTGTGTTACATGAAGAAAGTCATCTAGTTCAGTGTATTGTCTTAAAAATGTTGTCTAGTTTACCTCTTCCCCATTTCCATTAGTGTCTCAGCGCACTGTACATACCTTTCATTCTTTATGTCCAGCCAGCCTTAATGCAGTATACTTTCATGAATGCTTTTAAGGGTAGTACGAATTTAAAACTCCTCCAACCTAGGCGGTTGGAATTTAAACCCCATTGTCATTAAAGGGTTAAGCTAAGTTTCCCTTCCTTGGTACTTTTAATTTTGTAACATAGAAATTGTCAGATATTTATATAAAGAGGTAAACAAGAAATGAATGATAATTTGTAGATTTTGGAAATATTGTCTGCATTAATTCTATTTTACCGATAGGTACATTGAAAAGGAATGGAAGGAACGTGGTGTGGGCACCATGAAACTTCTTCACAACCAAAAGACAGGAAAAGTGCGTGTTTTGATGCGGCGTGAACAAGTACTGAAGATATGTGCAAATCATTTTGTTAGATCTGACACGGAGTTGACTCCGAAGAATGATCGTGCTTGGATGTGGGCAGCTCTTGACTTTGCTGATGAGGAGGTTCGTCTTGAGCAGTTTTGTGTGAGATTCAAGACATCTGATGAAGCTGCCAATTTCAAAGATGCTTTTGACAAGGCCAAAGCGATTGTTGCAGCTGTGGAGACATCTGCAGTCAAGGCTGAACCATCTGTTAATTCTGCTTCTACACCATCTCCTACTCTGGAACCCACGAAGACTTCATCCAAAGTTGTTACGTCTCCAGTTTTGGCAGTTCCAGCTACTTCATCTTCTAATAAGATAACTGTAGGTGGGTTTACATTTGCATCCCCCCCAACTTTTAAAACAAGTCCAAATTATTCAGCAGCAGAGGCGTTTAAAGATGCAACCAAAGACAAAGAGAAAAGTTCTGTTGATGGAACCAGACCAAGCCCATTTGCTGGTTTTAGCTTCACCAGTTCACCGAAAGTGTCCACCTCTGTGGAAACAGCTGTAGTTACAGGCAGCACGCCAGTATTGGAAGGCTCACAGTCGAGCAGAACTGCTCCATTTGTACCAAAATCTGCCTCTGTTAAATCTACATCTGATATAGTTCAAGATACACCAAAGTTGAGTACGGAAACTAGCCAGACATCTGACACAAAATTGATGTTTGACTCACCTCATTCTGATTTATCATTCTCATCTCTGGCAGCTGTTAACAAGGATCCAGCCTTTAAGAAAGATGATAGTTTTAAGGGTTGGGAAGGGGCAGGACAGTCTGTGTTTGGGAAAAGCCCGAAGTCTGTGGGCATTAGTGAAACTGAGGATGCTGCAGAGGAGTTTGTGCCAACAGCAGAATTTAAACCAGTCATTCCATTACCAGAACTTGTGGAGCTGAAGACAGGTGAAGAAGGAGAAAACGTACTGTTTGAAGAGAGAGCAAAATTGCACCGTTTTGACAGTGAAGGAAAGCAGTGGAAGGAACGTGGTGTAGGAAAGGTGAAGATATTGCAAGATCCAACCACTGGTAAAGTCAGGATACTGATGCGACGTGAGCAGGTACTAAAAGTATGTTGCAATCATTTTGTGAAAGCAGATATGAAGTTTACTGCTTCTTCCTCCTCTGACCGGGCCTGGACCTGGTATGCTCAAGATTATTCTGAAGGAGAAATGAAAACAGAGCTCTTTGCAATCAGGTTTAAGACTGTAGATCAAGCACTTTCATTTAAGAGAGTGATTGATGAAGTGCAAGTGAAAATGAGTGAGAAAGGTGAAAATACAAATAAACCAACAGTTCAGCTTGCAAAGTTGCCACAAGCTGTGGTGTGGAAGTGCAAAGAATGTCTTTTCCCTAATGCTTCTGATGCAAATCAGTGTCTGTCATGTAAGATACCAAGACCGAGACAGCTCCAGGAGGCCACTGTCTTTGGCACTCAGGGCAGTGACCAACAGCAAAAGCTTTTTGAGCTCTCTAAGTCAACTGATCCATGGGTTTGTCTGTCATGTTGCATGAAGAATGATCCTGACATTGAAAAGTGCATGGGATGCAAAAGGCTGAAAAGTTCTAAAGCTGACAATGTACCTAGTGCATCTGAAGCTAAACCTTTGTCCGAGCTCCTTAAGGCTAAGCCAGGTTCTTGGGAATGCAAAACGTGTTACATCAGAAATGCAGGTACAGCAGACTTGTGTGTGGCATGTGAAAGTCCTAAACCAGGAGGTAGTGTTACATCAAAACCTGTGCAAAATATTTGTTTTACTGCTGTTCCTAAGTCAGATCAAAATGCTGTACCTCTCTCTGAATTGTTTAAGCCCAAAGCTGGCTCTTGGGAATGCAAGGAATGCTATACACATAATGATGCAGATAAAACATGTTGTGTGTGTTGCAATAACCCAAAACTGGGTCATGAAGTGACACAGAAAGGAAAGACTGCTGCTTCCTCAAACCATCCTCTGTTTAAATTTGGAATGCCGTCTCCTGGAACCGAATTTAATTTTGGAACTTCATCTCAAATCACCACCGGACAGAGTGACTTTACTTTTGGTGTCACAGCAGGTGGCACACCTGAACCAGTCAAATATAACTTCGGAATGCCCATTTCAAATACTTCTACCTCAGCAACACCGACAACCACCGCTATTAATCCATTTTTGTTCACAAGTTGTGATTCTGCTGTTCCAAAAGGAGGATTTTCATTTGGTCTTCCATCTACCACTGCTTCATCTGTTACAAGCATTTTTGGTACAGACAGCACATCAGCAGCTAAACCATTCTCGTTTGAACCCAAAGCTGCTACTGCAACTTTCTTGTTTGGAAGTTCCTCAGGAGTTGTTACTGGGAACACCAGTCCCTTGACTTTCAGTTTTGGTTCTAGCACACTGGCTGAGACTAGTGGAGATTCTACACCATCCAAGGATCCTGCAGGTGAGGAATCATTTGGTATGAGTTACTGTATGTGAGATCAAACATCCAAATTGCATTTGGAACTTGCTGTCTTAATGGTTTCCAATAATGTCATGTTAAGCATAAAAATTTGAAATGACACCTTTAAGCATATTGCCTGGTATTCAGGCAGTCATTGAAAATTTTAATTTAGAAACATTATTTTGTAAGCATTTCTCAGTTTGTAAGCATTTCTCAGTTACTAAAACTGTGACTGAAAAGGGACACTTAGTTGGACATACAATCACCTCACGTGTTTGTAGACTAGTATTGCACCACTCTCATAGAAATAAACCTGTTGTGATGAGATGTTAACAAAAGCTCCATAGTTAACACATTTCTGCTTAAAGAAATGAATGTAATCAGTATGGTGATATGAATGGGGTAAGTTGTTTAGTTAAGTGGGCTGAACATGCTGAAAGAATTGGAAACCAAGCTACAGATAAGTATGATATGTTAATACCCTAATTTCTGAATCACAAAGATCATTTGAGTTTAAATCTCATCATCTGACCTTAATGCTGCAGATTAATGTTAGAGCTCAAAATAGTCCTTGCAGATGTACAAAGAACAGCATGTTGTCTCTACTTTGTATTTGTATTCCATGGTTTTTAAATACAGTTTTCAGTAGGCACATTAATGGATCATTTATCAACTCAGGTACACTGTGAGCATGCTGCTGTTGTCCATTACTTGCTGCTTAACATTATATGTGGATGAGACCATATTGTACCCTAGGATGTATTCTTAATGGAAATTTTTAAGAAAAGCATCTTCATATACTACAAGGATACAGTATTTAGCTTAAGTTATGGCTGTATGTTTTCCAGAGCTTCAGATATAAGTTAGCAGCTTTTATTTACACAGTAAATTGCCGTAAATGTTACAAAAACCAAGTACGAGAACTGTTTGTATTCCTGTATATTTGAATTGCTTGCATGTCAATATTCTAGGCCATAAATTCACTTTTGGGAGCCCTGAAAAGTTTGAATTCAACTTCAGTGGAATTAGACCTAAATCTCCTACCAAGGTACCGAAATCCCCTGGCAGTGGTGGTGCAAATGCTGCAGGCACTGCTGCCAATGATGGAAGTGGCAGTGAAGGTGAAGAAGATGAAGGAGAACATATCTACTTTCAGGTATGTTACAGTCCGTTCCCCATCTGTAAAATTCTGGTTCTTGACCAGAACTCAAAATTTGCATAGGCAGAAACATGCCTGCTTGTATTTAAGAGTTAAATCACTTTGAATCATAATTCAGAATGCCGTTTTCTTCAGGTGATATTTGGATACTTGCTTCATATAGTCAATCACTACTTTCTCTTCTTCATCGTGTTTTACATTCATTATCATTGTTGTATTATGTTCTGTGCCACGTAACATGAGCAGTTCTTACACTCTTAGGAATATACACTTACTTGTCCTTTCACAGTTCCTTCAAGATTATATGTAATTCACTCTATATGAGACACCTTCTCCCAAGGAATATATGTGTTGTGTAGCAATGGAAAATTAAACTGCACCAAGAGTTTATGCACATATAACCCTTTAACGCCGGATTTAAATCCCCCCACACAGTGCCACCGTGCCGAGATTTTTAGAGTGGGGTTTTAATTTTCAACGCTTACTCCTAGAAAAAAATCATATCTTATAAACTTCCTCCAAATGTAAGTAAATAAAATTTCACAGTGTGTTTATGAATTGTTCAATTCGGTAAAAAATGTTAATGCCTTTTTTGTAATAAGTTTAGGCCTGTGTTGCATGCAGTATATAAAATGTAGTGTAAATATTTTATTGCTCACATAATTCTGGCTGCTGCAGAGGTTCTGTGGCACCTTGGGTCGCTCTTCAGTCACCACACACACGCACACACATGCTAGTTGTAATTACCGGCTTTACAAATTTGTTTTTGTGTGGTAATCGGCGAAACAAGGCACCATGCACAGACCCACATTACATGTGGCGCACTTGTACACAGTGCCCCTTCGCTGGCTGCGTGCTGAACAAACACGGCAGTGGAGTTTGCTGGATTTTGCTGGCCAGTGCTGGTTATGGCGGCTGTCCAGTCTCATAACATTTGCTGCAGCCGCACTTGGCCTTCCAACCAAACTGGGAGTGGGGCGATCTTGGCTTTTTCCAGCTTCTTCGATCAAATTCCTCACCAGAAGAAGTCTGAAATCTCGGTGGGTACATTTAGCCCCACATGAAGATAACAGAATCCAACTGTTGCGTACTGTTGGATCCAGCAAGTGGAGAAACAATTGCATGGTCCACTTGAAGTTATGTCGACACATTGAGTAGCTGTTCGCCATACGATCAGAATTGTTGACGTAACCCACGTGCCGGTTATATTGTGCCACGATTTGAGGCTTCACAGCTCGTTTGCTGTCATCACAAAAATTCCCTTCTGGTGGAGGGTCCATGTTAGCATGTAAACGTCTCATCTGTCCTTCCAAGCTAAAATGGTCAAATTTCCCCTGGTCCTTACCCGTAAATTGCCATTTGTCAATTTCATTTTTTTTTGGTCCAAAGTCAGAGGGAATGTCTTTTCTGTTGGGCCGAACTGTCCCACATGAATGTATTTTACGTCTCAGTAAGTCGTTGAAACGTCTGGGCGATGAAAAGAATTTGTCCATAAATAATTTGTGTCCTAAGCCTTCTACTCTGCAAGTCAAATGTTTAACAGTTGCATGTGTTGCAGTCATGTTGTCAGTGGCAGAGCGTGAGTCTTCACCCAAGGACACTCTCATGTCATACGTATACCCCGATTCTTCACACAGTTTGTAAATTTTGATGCCAAAACATTTCCTTTTCTTGGGAATGCACTGCCTGAAAGTAACCCTTCCCTGGAATTTTACAATTACCTCGTCCACTGCCAAATGCATCAAGGGGTTGTAGAATTTAGGGTAAGCCTGATTCAGGGTGTCAAAGACAGTCCTTATTTTCCATAGTTGTCATATTCCTCACGTGGGTTGGGTTTCTGTGAATTGTCCGCAAAGTACAAAAACTGCAGTATGTGTAAAAATCTGTCTCGTGTCATGGTCTCTCCGTAAAATGAAGTATGCAGGTGTTTGTGTCTAGACCAGTAGTCATGCACTGTGTCTTTCATGTCGTGTCCCATCTGCAGAGCTAAGGCAGTGAAGGTCATTATGTCAGGCAGTTGGCATCTAGGTCTGGCTTGTCTGTCCAAGTGTTGCTGGTAGTATAAGTTTGTCTGTTCCACCAGCAGCTGAAAAATTTCTGTGAAAAACAGCATCAACACAGCCAGTCTTTGTTGATGTGTAGAGCCTCACTGTTTTTTCAAGTCTTTTGCTGGACCAACAAATGGATGGATTTTTATGTTCCTTCCTTGAAGCGGTCCCCAGGTTGGTGATCCTCCGCCACTTGTTGCAGCTTGGGGCTCGTCTTCTTGTGCAGAGACTTCTTGTTCTTCTTCGAATTCATAAAATTTGTCTTCTAAACCGCTAGCCTCAGCACCTGATTCCGAGTCTGTGTCAGCAACCAGAATTTCACTGATGGCTGGCTCATCCAGTTTTATTTTCTTCGCCGCCATCACACCACGTACTGCACAGGACTCAGATTGTTTTGTAAGACTGGGGCCATAGCTGCAGAAACCTAATGCCTTGAAGATAGAGTAAGCTTATAGGGTGACAGCAAAACAGATCTAAAGCTACGATTTGAATGCTGGGTAAAATTCTGTTAGTCGAGGGTGTCCACGTCATTTTCACTAAATTTCACGACTGTGTGTTGCACATTAGGACCCCACGTCCCCTACAGAGTGTCCCAGAACTACAACATGCACACCTGTGAGCCCTTCTATAGCTGTAAACGTCTATTTTCGTGGATATGGATATGGATTGTGCATTGGTTTGATCTGTAAGGTCGCTTTACAGTACGCCACTGAAAACCTTTCAGACGGTCAATTAGTGCTGGTTTCATAGTCCACTGTTGATATTCAGCCTTATTCAACCTACACTCAGATCCAGTGCAAACGATAAACAGAAGGCTTCTGTGTTCTAAAATTATAACTCAGCTGACACGTGGCGCAGTTCACTGAAGTATTGACACAAAAGTCTAGGCAGTTTCGGGGGGATAGCGGGGAGGAGGGGAAGAAACTCTCACACCACAAAGCAGCCTTGACATTCAGGGGACCTACCACATGCAACTGCATAGTTGTCCAAGATGTAGCGGTGAACAAAGTTCTTCCAAATTCTACACATATTGGTGACCCCGTAAGGGGATGTTATGACATGCGGCCGATTTAAATACCTCACTGCGCAACCCATTAAGGGGTCGTTCGGCTTTAAAAGGTTAACATATATATATATATATTAACCCCCTGTGTGTGTGTGTATATATATATATATATACACACATACATTTACACAGGGGGTGCCAAAAATGTATACACATTTTAAGAAAGGAAAAAACTGTACTAAAATTGTAATATTGAATTTATACCAATAACGAAAGATGAATACAAGTCACATTAGTGTAGTGTGACTACACATTGCTACCATAATTCAATTCAACTTTGAAAAGTAATACATAGATAACATCTCTTAAAATGTGTGTACATTTTTTTGGCACCCCCTGTATATTGAAAGCAGTGTCACTGGTTCATTTGCTTGCATCATTAAATCTCGGACGTATTGGTTAAATCTTATATGTTTAATCATACAAATGTCACTTGTTTCACAAACACTTAGCACATTAAGTACAAACTATAATTAACAATTTATTGTAGCACCCTTCAAAGACACGGTGGCTTATAAATGTGTATTTTGTCAACCATATAATATGTCTTCACCACCACAACAACAACCAAAACTGACTTCCTTCTTCGCGCTTGCAAAATCCTTCTATTTCCACTGAAATTTCAGGAAGCTGCCCCCTCTATCTACAGTGTTATTGGCTCTCTCCTCTCTAAGTTAAACAGAGCAAGTGACGCACGTTATTCACATGCATTGTCACTGTATTATTTACAAATGTACATTTCTCTCTTTCTTGCTGACTAAAGCTACATATAAGCAACATGGGTGGGGAGGAGTGACAGCTCTTCCCATTGTCTGAATACCCTAGTCTCTATCCAGATCTCAAAGAAGTGGCCTAGGGTCTTGAATCCACGGCAGTCTGTTACAGTACAGATCCTTGATGTATGATATGTAAATTGTAATGTGGGCCAGAGTAGCATAGTCAATACAGTGCCTAGCCTCATGGGCTGGACAATCTGGTGTATGAATTCCAGCAGGGAAAAGAGTAGTTGGTTTTTCCAAAAGTGTCCACACTGACTTTGTGGCTCACTGAGCTTCGAATTCAGTGTGTACTGGTGTCCTTTTTCTGTGGGTAAAGTGGCCAGGATATGAAATTGACAACTCACCTCCATCTGATAAAAAGGTGTGGTATGAGTGGAAATGTATGTCTGCTTTCCCTATGTGCCCTCATGACATGTACAAGGATGACTTTACTGTTTTACGTTATACATGAATTATATTGCAGCCTGTAATTCCACTGCCAGATAAGGTACCTCTCTGTACTGGAGAAGAGGATGAGGATGTTGTCTACTGTCACCGAGCCAAGTTGTTCCGTTTTACCGGGGGAGAGTGGAAGGAGCGTGGTGTTGGGGACATAAAGTTGTTGAAGCATAGAAGTACACATAAAGTAAGGTGAGTGTGTGCTGTTAAAAACTGGTATTTTCAGAAAAACACACACACACACTTCGATCAAGAGATTTATTTGAACATATTGCTGTGGGAAATCACTTCAAAAGCAGTCTGTTAACTTACCCCCCCCCCCCCCCCCCCCCCCCCCCCCAATACCACTATCTCTTTCTTTTTCCCCTTCCTATAT
>Ga0131853_10008285_pt1 | contig 18930 bp, 13 predicted proteins | sample TergutLab28metaG_FD_92764 | JGI IMG/M metagenome (GOLD analysis project Ga0131853, IMG submission 92764) | Labiotermes labralis P1 segment gut microbial communities from Petit-Saut dam, French Guiana - Lab288 P1 (version 2) (version 2) | ecosystem: Host-associated > Arthropoda: Insects >...
AAATAGCAAACTTGAAAAGGAAAATGCAATGGTAGCCAAAGCTGATAAGGGTAAAATGTGCGTCATCATGTACACTGACGAATACAACAAAAAAGTCCACAACTTCCTTAATGAGAACAACTTTCAAAAACCTCAAAAAGATCCCATGGACAAACACCAAAAACTTATCACCAAGACCCTACAACATAGCGACCTTATCATCAATAAGAAACAAAAGAAGTACTTCACCCAGAAGAAACCCCAACCCCCCGACCTAAGAGCCCAGATCAAATTACATAAACCCGGCCAACCCATTAGACCAGTAGTCAATAACAGGAATGCACCAGCATATAAAATATCAAAATTACTAGTAAATAAACTAAATAACCTAAATTTACGAAACCACTACATTGTTAAAGATTCCACAGCCCTAGCCAATGACTTAACAAAACTGAAATAGACGAAAATCACAGAATGATTACCTTTGATATCAAGGATTTATATGCCAACATACTGATGCAGGAAACACTTAGGATTGCAAAAACTGTACTCTTAGACAATAATAATGAACACACAAGCAAACAAATAATAACACTCCTTGAAGTCACCCTCCAACAGAACTATTTTTCATTCTGTAATAACATTTACCAACCTGAGAAGGGTATCTCTGTTGGATCTTTCATTTCAAATACTGTTGTAGAAATATTCCTACAAGACTTGGAAAACAAACACCTGAAACAGATACTACATGCACAAAACATTACCTTCTATGCTAGATATGTCAATGACATCCTGCTGATATACAACACAAAGCATACCCCACCTGAGATAATCCATAGCCACATAAATAAGGTACATCCCAACCTACAATTTACTCCTACATTTGAACACAACAATAGCATAAGTTTTCTCGATCTACTAATAATTCAACACCCCACTCAAATAGAAATTGACATCTTCTGAAAACCGACAACAACAGATACCACAATCAACTATACCTCCAACCATCCTACCGAACACAAAATGGCTGTCTACCGCTACCTGATCAACAGGATGTTGTCACTACCACTCTCAACTGAAAGGAGAATATCAGAATGGCAAAAAATACGAAACATAGCAAGCAACAAAAAATTCCCCATTCATCACATAGCCAAACTGAGAGCACAAATACAGTGTAAAACCCAGATGAACACAACCAACAACAGCAACAACAATAAATGGGCCACCTTCACTTATCACAGTTCCAGAGTCAGAAAGATAACCAACAGCTTCAAACAGACTGACATAAAGATAGCCTTTAAAAGTACAAACACACTGCAACAACTGACCAAACCCAAAACCCACGACACAACGCAGGACCAAGACAAAAGCAGCATACACAAACTGACATGTAAAACATGCAACAGGGCGTATGTATGCCAGATCATTAGAAACCTGACACTTAGGTACCGTGAACACATCCGTTACATAAAAAACAATGGTCCCCAGTCTGCTTATGCACTGCACATCCTGCAAAACATACATGAATATGGTTCCCTCAGACACCATGTCACTACTCAAACCAATCCACAAAACCTCAGTGCTAATTCCCTATGAACAATTACTAATCCAAACTTCCCATCAAAACAGAAACCTCATTCCTGAACAAAACTGTGGCGAGCAAAACCAACTATTTCTGTTAGCTACTGACTACAGCCTTACGTAACCACCTGTCCACAACCGCACTTATCACACGATCTGCACAAACCAGTCCTGACCTAGCCACGTTGGAACCTTATGTAACTACCTACGCTCAACCGATCAATACCTACCACATGAATCGCACAAACCAGTCCTGATCATGCCACATTGGAGGGAAGTAGCTGTACCAGTGTGTGAGTACTTTATTAACTAATTCCATCCATTGCATCTTCCAATTACGCTTTTAACTATTCATATTTATTATCCAAAGAGTTTTTAACTTATAAACGTCCACAATATTGTATACCCAGACTTTTGTAAATATGTTAATGTACCACCACCCATTACTACCAGAAGTTAACAAGCCAACACACACTGTTAGTTCATTCCAGTTAATCCTTCTATTTTACAGTGTGACCTGTACCGGAGACTGTGGTTACAGTTTTTAGTGCTCCTGATGATGGGTGCTGTGACACCTGAAACATGTAGAGTGACTTTGCAGTAAATAAATATCCGCATACTGTTGCATCTGGTTGGATTTTTATTAACATTGAATTATGATGCACGGAACCATGAGCTTAAAAAATTGAGTAGTACTGTATTCCATGAAGTGGTGCAGAGAAGTATGTGAAACATGTATAGTTAAAGTACCAGGCATTCAAAGACCTGTAACTCCTGCTGACCCAATTTAAATGCTAGCTTTGTGCTAGACTGAATAACTTAGTCTCCAATGGGCCAGCTAGGGAAAACATTGCCGTGGCTTAAAAGACACACCATTCCTGTAAAGGTGTCCACTATTTTTTTTCCTGAGATTATCACATTACTGACATATTGTTTTGCCTCATATGTTTATAAATGTTTTAGATTACTTTTTCTGACATGGCTTTGTCATGACTGAACTTGCTGTGTTCCTCTTGCTTGATCAGTTTCATATTCTGACTTTGCTATAAATGGTTCATGGAATCATTAAGTTTTTTAGTGAGTATATAGTTGTGATTTATATCCAGAATCCAAATGAGGATACTCAGTGGAATGACATCCTTCGAAGCAAAGGTATTCTTCCTCAGAAAGAAAAGGAGGTTAAAGAGGAGGATGTTGTCAACATGTTGGAGGCGACAGTAGAAGAGAAACTGTCCAAAGGTAAGGAAATTTCAATCACTGGTCCAAATTTCATTTACAAAAATCAGTCTTAAAATTTCATGGAGTTTTTCAGGTCCCTTTGAGTGATCTTAAACCCTGAGTCTGACGTGTATCGAGTGCCTGCAACATCCTAATACCCATGTTTTTGAAGAAACAAATTCCTATCACTGTATTCATTTAATTCTGATGCCATTTTCGAGAGAATTAAGAGAAGAAAAAGCAAGTTACAAAATGTCTTCAAGGTGTGACACTTTGTATATTTCTGGCACATTTTCTCTTCCATTATTCCTATAATATGTGAATATTTTCAGTGGAGTCTAAATGCATTCACTACATCTTTTTGTTTTTTCTGTGAGATGATATGCTTAGATCGGCAACTGTTTAACCAGCTTCTCTGGTTCCACCTTATTTCTTGTAAGATAAGGTAAATGTTGCAATTAACGTTAGTGAAGAAGGCTGCTGCATCAGCATGCTAACATGACCATAGCCTGTACAGGTCACTGCTTGATCATGCCTGGTAAAATAATGGACCCATGCTTACCCTGTTGGTCATTGTACTCTCTGATATCACCATGTATGGGTATACTTGAATTATGTGTGAGATAACAGACTGTATAGAGGCCTCAAGTGAAAACAAAGTTGTAGTTTTTGGGTTTTGGCTTGTAATTTTTGCTGTCAGGATGCTGTTGCACCAATAGAGATCATCATGATGAGCTGTCTGAACGTTAAGGTGTTTGATAACAATCAGTGCGCCAGGTATGGTTCATCTCTGCATCCAACCTACTGCATGTCTGGAAGTGGTCACATGAGGCATGCAGTGATAATTTGGGGAGATTAGAGAGGCTGGTTTGGAGATTGTGGGCAGCATATTTGAAGCCCTAGTTACTGTAATTATTGCCATTTAGGTGATGTATATTGAGTGGATAATGGGCACTGAGGTTTTGGTATATGTTAGGATCTCAACAACCTAAGACCTCTGTAGTCTACCCTGGAAACCCACACAGAGGTCTGGAATCAGGAATATAATGAGACAAGGGATCTTCTCCACATGGTCCTGAGGGAGTGCTTGTTTAAAATGTGTAGTGGTGGCAGTGAATGCTACTACAGCATAGCAGCAGATCATCTTAGTGAGATACGTGTAGTTAAAATTCGACATGTCCAGAAATAGTAATGTTATAGCAACAAACAATGTCTGTAACTGTTTAGGTGGTCAGCAGCTGGAGAGACTGTCCCTTGATGAACTTGATGAACTGGAGGATGAAGAAGATGAGAAAGTAATTCTTGAATACCGTAAGAAACGAATTGCTGAGATGAAGGCAGAAGCAGTAAAGGCTTGCTTTGGAGAGGTGAGGGAGATCAGTGCAGTGGACTATGTGGAACACGTGAAAAGAGCAGGTGAAGGCGTTTGGGTCGTACTGCATCTCTTCAAACAAGGGTGAGATGGCTGAGGTCATACTGTTATTTCAATACAGTAATTACTGTGTAATGGTACATGCACATGTTATTCTCCTGTGTTATAAAAATATGTATGCTTGTAACTTCCAAGGGATTATTTTGGTGTAGGTGCATTAAGTTGTATGTCATACAAATGAACCACCATTGGCCAAAAGTCTTTCCAGTTTACCCTTCTCACGTAATGTATCAGACACTGACTCCTCTCCAACTGGTGGATGAGATTACACAATGCAGGTGAACGCAGGTTTCTGCTCTGTTGTTGGGATGTCCATTTAAATAACAGAAGGAACTGTTGTGTTTGTGCAGGATCCCACTGTGTACACTACTTAACCAACACTTGTCACAGTTGTCTGTGAAGTTCCCAGCTACGAAGTTTCTAAAGAGCATCTCCACAACTTGCATCCCAAACTACCCTGACAGTAACTTGCCGTCTGTACTTATATATTTTGAAGGTGACCTCAAGGAGCAGCTTGTGGGGCCACATAAGTTCCGAGATATGAATCTGACTGTTGATGGTGAGTAGGTGAGAATTTCATGACTTGATGTGAGCTTAATATCACCTCCACTGTTCTTTATAAGACAACATAGAACTCTGTGGAACACTTGTCTAAGCTATATATTGTGTTGTGTTGTGTTGTGTTTTTGTTATTTGTTTATAGTTATTTAACACTTAAATGATCTATGTGTACGTATGCACATACATGTTAAAAACACCCCTTGAATTTAATTTTATATATTAAAGCAATGAGGAAATTTACTGCATTTTTAAGACATAATCGTTGTTTTATTTTCCACACAGTGCCGTTTATTTCATAATTTTGTCTTTTTCTGTTTAAATAATACATTTTTCATGTACTGTGTGCTGAAATTTCAGTATAAACCTGGTCGCTTAAAAGTTAATAATGCTTTCAGCAACTCTTACTGTGTAGAATTGAATGACTGGATGACAGTGAAAAATGAATTGGAAAGGATATGGAAGGAAGCAGTAGTGAACTAATTTAAGGTTCTTTTTTGGCATTTACCTGGAGGGTATGAGAAAATTTGTGGAAAACCCTTGTCAGTTAAGTGGTGCCAGATCCCAGTTTTGAACAGGGCACCTTCTGAATACAAGTTAGAAGCATTAATGCCGAATGAACTTTCTTGTGTTACACTACAGAATAATCTGTGTAATATTGTTATATATGAGCTGATACTTCATCTACAAGGACCATAATTCCATAGTGGATTCATGAATAACTAGTTGAAATATTTCTGTAAGGTCTTCAGTTAGAAGTTTCTGGACTTTCTTGGCCTCTTTCTGTCTGGCAAGAGAGCAACTAGCAGTACCTTTGGGGAGATGCAATTTACTGTCAGTAATGCTGAAGTTGGGACTAGCAGAGGCAAGAGACATATTTTTCAAAGTTTTGAACATGTATTTTCCTCATTATTGGAGCGAGTGGTGAGCCAGTTGCCACTGCATTGCAGAAAACTTAACATATTATTTTACTGACACTGTTTATGGTTCTTGATGTTTGTAACTATGTGAATGGTACTACATAGAACAGGGCTGGCTAAATTGAACCCACAGGAGGGCCATGTAATTTGTTATGGATTGGCCTGAGGGCCGCACTTCTATATACATATTTCAAGGGAAGGGAGGGGGAGGGTTTGAATTCACTAGTACACTGTTGTTTACAAACAGTAAATTATGCTAAAAGAACAGTTGAATGGAAAGGTAATACATGTTATTAAACTCAATAAAACACAAAGAAATATTAAAGTACTATGTGCTGTCTAAAAGTGGTGAGTTATAGTTTGTAAACATCTTCTCTGCTAATGAATTGCCATAGTATGTTCTGTAGACCTATTATATCATATTTGTTAATTTGTGTTACTGAAACTCTTTAGGTGACTGAGGACTGCAAGTTTGTCAGTCCTGTCATAGAATATGAAGATCGGAGTAGAGTCATCTCCTGGAATGTTGTGCTTATTAGGCATACCACAGATGGTGGACAGTGTTTAATTGAACAAGGGTATATGGAGGCAATATGTTGCACCAGAACTTTGGTACTTACTTAACAGACTGCATTGTGTAATAACATGTTAGACTGTGATGTGGATAACATGTCATATTGTACACTTTAAATTCACAATTATAAGTATTTGTATTCTTATTTTTCATCTAATTGTCCAGAAACTTCACATAGGGAATTTGTGGTCAGGCGGGAAACATGCTGGCATACTGTAAAGCAGCCTGGCACAAAGACCATTATGTAGACAGTGAACAGCTGGTACATGCTGTAGCACTGCCTCTTCCACAGTGGCTAGTGTAAAATGGCTTCCCTCAGAGTTACCATTATGTAGAATGGAAAACACAGTAGCACTATGTGACTGAAAATTATTGGCACACAGTGTAAAACAGCCCCCATCGTAGAGACATTTAGGCGTAGGCAGGCCACTAAATGTGTTAGTAATGCAGCCTAATAAACAGTGACCAATATAAGACAGCCCCCTCACAAAGTTCGTTAGGAAGGCCAGAGAATATGATGGTATGTGCTGTCAAATTGCTTTTTCCACAGTGTGCAGAAGGTATACCAGCAATTGTGCTGGCATACGGTATCAAATAGCGTTCCTTCACAGACAGTGTTACACAGGCCAGCGACAATGCTGGAACATCAATAATGTAGCCTCTTTCACAGAGACAATTAGGTATACTGCCAAACATCCTGACAGACTTTTAAAACAGCATCATTAGCAGAGACTTTTATAGAAGCTGTCTAGGTAGGGCAGTGAATATACTGATGGTCTCAGGCACTCACCAAAATGTCCTCATTCAAAGAGAGGCCAGTGAACATTGCATCCCATCTTGTCAAATATGCTAATCCACAGGGGCTGTCTTGTAGGCCAGCGATTATTGTGGAACACACAGGAAGACAGACTAACCTACTGGGACTCTGCTGGAACATTGTGAAAGTGTCATGTACTGGGACTGTTAATATAGGACAACAGATATGCTGATACACACTGTCAAACGATGTTACCTTTTGGGTCTGTTAAAATAGGACAGCAAATATGCCAATACATTTTAAAACAGTCTCACCTACTTGGATCATTATATAGGTCAATATTTATACCAACAACTGTAAAACACCCTTGCTTGCTGGGATTGGTGCAAGGTCAGAAAATTTACTAACACACTGTAAAACAGCAGCATCTATTGGGACTGTTATATAGGTCAGCACATGTGACACACTGTCAAACAGCGTTATCGACTGTTAGTGATATATAAGTCAGCAAATATACTGACATACTGTAAAATGGCCTCACCTGCTGGGATTGGTACAAGGTCAGAAAATATACTGACACACTGTAAAACAGCATCATCAACTGGGACTGTTGTGTGGGTCAGCAAATATACTGACTCACTTTAAAACAGCTTCACCTACTGGGGTATTATATCAGCAAATATACTGACACACTATAAAACAGTTTCAACTACTAGGACTCTTATATAGGTCAGCAATTATACTTACATGCTGTAAAGCATCCTCATTCATGGAGAGTGTTAAGTAGTCTACTGAACTTACACACACTGAGGAGAGCATCATTTATTGTGACCATTAGGAGAGCCAGCAAATGTTGTAGCTGGACTCAAATGGAGACAAGCATTGGCCTGGTTCAGTCAAGTGACTGCTGGATATGTGTCTTGTATGTTCAGCTTGTTTTGTTTTGAGTAATGTATCAGGTGTCTGAAATACAATGTTGGATCATGTGGTCAAATATTGTTTCTTTGATGACAGAAAGGTGAGAAGTACAACAAACACAGACCACCTGATCAGAAGAAGAATTCTCTTGATTAAAAGTGAATTTTGCATTTATGCAGCTTCAATAAAAAAAATTACATGCCATAAGGAAATTTAAACTGCACACACACTGCTTTCCTTTTAGATTAAAATGCAGCTTATATTTTGAAGGTAAATGCTTAATGAGAAAACATTCATACTGGTAGTACTAGTAGGCCGTTTAAAATTCTGTTGAAAAGTAAGCTATCTCTTTTGAGAATACAGTTTTTCAGACACAAGTTGTTGCTTACAGAACTGGAGTGGATTCTTGGACAGACAGGAGCTGTTCCCACAGAACTGGAAGGAGACCCTCGGCCTCAAGTTAGAGATGTGCTCTTCTCTAAGTTAGAGAGTAATGGCGATGACTTGGGTGATGATAACGATTGGTAACTCAAACAGGGCTGTGGAGCTTGTTCATGTGTTTGTGGCTTGTATGGTTTGGTAGAATTGAGCAGTTGCCTTTGGTGGTGAACCACCACTCTGCTGCACTACGCCTTTCAAAAACAGCAACAATACAGCAGTAATCTTGTCAGACATGGATGAAATGCTAAGAGTAACACAAAACATATTTTGTGGAATCATTCGTTCATTCTGTTGTGTCTTACGACAGGTCCATAGCCTCTTCCAAAGCACAGAGTGTGGTCTAGTGCTTCCTCTTTCATTTTACAGTTTTGTGGATTTTGGAAAATTAATTTATACACAAGTCATTGTATGAGTGGAATGGAGAAGTCGGCATATTTTAAAGCTATATATTAATACCCCACTTTCCTTCTGCCATGCATTACCATTTGATCATAATTTTGATAAATTTTGTCTACTGCAAATTACCATATTTCCATGATTCTTAAGATCCACTTTTTTCACATTTTAAAATTTCTGAGTTCAGTTGCATCATATATTTTATGGCTTCTAAGAACCAGTGTAAAAAATTATATATTGTCTTATAAAGGAGAGTAAGTGAGAAATTTCTTCATGTTCATGACACTAGTCATGGAACACAGAGATAAGAGCAAAGGAGATCCTGAAAGTACTACTGTGTATTTCCATTGCTTGAAATCTTTTACATGTGACAGTGTATAAAGCACATGATGAGGGCTTGGAGGCTGAAAATACCAAGTACAATGTGCTCAGCCTTCATTGATATGCTTTGGCTTATTATTACATTTTGAAAACTTTCGGACAATAATCATTTGGGATAGGTAGTTGGGGGTGGAGATCATTGGTGTTAAATGTTTTGTTGTTGTTTAAGAAAAGGTACATGCTGTATTGCAAATGCAGTTGTTGGCACAGAAGATGATTATCTTACTGAAAAATTCTGATCTTGAATGCGCTGATCTAAGAAATGAGAATCTTTAGATTCAGAATGTGATTCTGGATGCTCAGGTAAAATGAATGTGAGTAGATGCCTTTCTTGTTTACAGAATGTAAGTTTTTATGTTTGTAAATGAAAAGAAGTTTTGTTTTAGTGTTGATAGTTCTGCTTATGATTTACATGTTCCTCCTCTGAACACATGTTCCTAAATCCAGGGTGTGTCTTACAGTTGATAGTGTCCTGTTCCAAAGAATCTATTACTGTCTATTCCTATGGCTGTATCTTACAACTGATGGTATCTAAGGACAAACTATTATGTATCACCACGTGCAGTGAAACTTGAATATCAGTGACAGTCAGTGTTGATGTGTCTAATGATTAATACAGGTATGGAGCTTTGAAGGTAACAGGGATAGCGTAGTTGGTATGGTCACTGACTGTGGGCTGGATGGTCTGGAGTTCGAACCCCTGCAAGGGTGAGATTTTGGAGCTTCTCCTGGCTGGTACTGAGACCCACCCAGCCTCCTGTATGATGTTATAGGGTAACTGTCGTTATGGGGGCATGAAAATCATAGCTGAGGAGTGTTTTTTTCTCCTCTCTAGTCTCCTATTTATTTGGTATGTGGGGCTTATTCACTGGGGGGTAACACAGCTAGTGCATTAAGCTAACCACACGTCAATCAAGTGCCAAGGTTAGAGTTCCTAGAGGTATACCTCTTCTCTCCCATACGCTTTCGTGGTATGCACAAGGACGACTTTGTCTTTACGCTTCTTCTTTTCTTTTGTTCTATCCTTTTTCTTTCGTTTCCTTAATTTTTTCATTCTCCTTTCTTTCTGTCTTTCTTCTGCTCTGTCTTTCTTAGAATTAGAAGAAATGAAAATACATTACACCAGAAAATTTGTGGAAACATCTGAATGGTTGAGGTTACATTGTTTTCTGCCAAATGAATTCTGCACAGTTTCCACTCATTATGCTGAATCTTGTTTTACCCATTGTGAACTTTTCCAGTGGTGTAATGGAACAAGGAATTACCACAGGTAAATGTAAGAGAGGTTATTATAGCTTGTAATGGGTCACAAGAGTGTTTAATCATGATGTTATAGAAAACTTGTTACTTGCAAGATTACAAGCATATATCAAATTCTGTATGTTAATGCAACAAATACTGTATTACAAGAGTACACAAATCCTGGATACCAGGTTGCCTGGGCAACTAAATTTTGTGTGGCAGTGACTAAGATTTGTGACCTCGCTACTGGAACTTGCTTCATTTCACCCTCCTGGTGACTAGAATTTAGAGACAATTCCTAGATGTTTGAAAATTTTTGGACCCTTGCTCTATTATACATTAGTAAAAAGGATGTTCAAGAAGTCAATGTAGAGAAAACTAAGCAGGTGCTTGGGTTGCCTTACCAGAATACAGGATGAAATCACAAAATAAAGGAAGCTAATCGATGCTTTTGAAATGTGGGAAAATTTAAATATTTTGAAATGACACCAGCAAACTAAAATTGCATGTGCAAAGAAGTTTCAAACTGATTATATTCTGAAAATGTTTGCCACCATTCACTTCAGAATATTTTGTCTTCCTGTCTGCTCTCTAGTGTATGGAACTATAATTTTGTATAGGCTGATTTGTATGAGTGTGGAACTAGGTTTCTTGCATCAAGGAAAAGCCATAGACTGAGGGCAACACAGATTAAAATACAAAGCCTAAGGCACACAATGTAGCACACAGGTCTGTTTGCCTTATATGGCATATTTTATTTTTGTGATTTGGCAGGCACTCATTACTATGAATTCCAGTGAAAATAGGCTCAGAATGATTTGAGTAGGGTACTGAGGAGGTGATTTGGACTTAGTGAAAGACGAAATAACAGGAGGCTAAGAGAATTACATAATGAGGACCTTCTTGATTTGTAGTCAACAGCAACTTCTGTTGGGAAGTATAATCAAGCAGAATGAGAGGGACAGGGTGTGCTGCTAGCATAAGAAGAAAAAGAAATGCATACAGGGTTTTGGGGGGAAAACCTGAAAAAGGAGACATTTTGGAAGACCTAGGTTTATACTGGAGCATAATATTAAAAATTGATCTTAAAAAAATAGGAAGATAGTAATGATGCATGAGGTTCTGTAAAATGCAGGCAGTTTTTTAACCAAGTGAGCAACTGTTAGCTTGCGAGAAGGGAGTGTGCCCCATGGAGACTGAGTGAGACATTTGAAACATTTCTTCACTCTAGATGAAACGTTCTAGTGGAAAGATGAGGAACAATTCTGTTATTAACATGAACAGAACACGATTTTGTGTAAAATTTCTTTTATTGGTGTTAGTGCAGGGTGTTCCTTCCCCCCCCCCCCCCCCCCCTTTTCAAAAACTAATTGGGTGAAGAGGCAGAAGAAACAATGGCGGGGTTTTTGAAATGGCAAATAAAAAAGACAATTTTTTGGCTTTTTTGTTTTTGGGCAAGGTTTTCCCTTCCCCCCCCCCCCCACCGCATTGCAAAACCTAATGTGGCTAAATGGCTGAAGATACAGTGACGTGGCTTTGTAACTTGCATATAAAAACTGCAATTAGTATGCATTGATGTTTGTTTCATTGGTAGCACGTGGTACATCAGGACGCTACTCAATTTTTAGCAATGTATGTGTCAACATGTCTGTCATTACACTGGTGATGGAGTTTGTGTTTTTGAGTTCATAGGATGTGGGTGTCTGGTGCAGGTACATTTACTTACTGTGGAGTATGCAGTTGGCCTTGGCTATGTTGTGTGTTAGGGAAAGCTGACTATCCCTTGGTCATGCCGTGCAGGTCAACTGCATTCTCTTGATTAAGGGGCAGTATTTGGTACATTTGTTGCCTTATGAAACACCAAAGAAAATGTCAGGTGATTGAGGAGGTTCACCAAGTCCAGTGTCCTGGCCTAGAAATTCTTCTGCATCTAAACTGGCACTCCATCTAGAAGGGCTGCACTTATTCTACTTAGGATGCCAAAAACGATTTGAGCATTTCCAGACAGACGTGTCAAGGTCCCATTTGTCCTGCACAAGCAAATGGACTATGCAGGCATGGGAAGGTGCTTTAGCTGTAAAGAGTGTCTGCCCAAGGAAACAATTGGCATCATCAGCATATCTCAACGTGTCACTAGCAAAATCTGTTGGTTGTGGCTGTTCATCCAGAATCACCTGTAACATTGACATTTCATATGGGTAAGGCCTTAAATGCTGATGTAAAACTGCATTATTATAGGTGCTTTCAGGGCATGATATTCAATCCAGAGTCTTCTGAGCCAGAAGGAAGTCTGGTTCCTTTCTGCTGTAACAACTGCTTGTCACAAGAAACTATGTCATCCACTCCCTGAGACTTCATTCTGAAGGCGCTGTACAGTACTGTTAACCACTGATTTTGAACCTGACAGCCACACAACACATTGAGCTGTTTTCTATGCTGTTGCAATTTTGGGTTGTAGTTGACCAGAGCACCATGACATCACTCACAGAGCATTGCACAGAGTAAACAGTAACTTTTTATCTGGGTACAGTGTGCATTAAATTGGTTCATTTCATCTTCAGTCATTCGGTAGCTATGTATTACATCTTGTAATAGGCAAGATACATTACGAATGTTTTGTGTGCCACTAATAGTGATTGATTAGATTCAGAGATTTTACAAACTGAGAACTGAATTATTATGAAAGGCACAATTTGTTGTTAACACAGCATGTTGCAGGCAGAAAATTCCTTATTTACATATTGTTGTTTGCAAGGATGAGCAGTATATATAGAACACCAAGGGTATGCCTCATACCAATGGGTTAAGTTCTTAATGATGGTCCTAATAAGTCATATTTGCACATTGCTTGTTTCTTGAAGAAAATGGTCCACAATTACAAGAAACTCAGCACAGGTTTACAAGGCAGGTTATGCAATAGTAAAGCCCCTCTCACCTCACCTTCATGAAGAGCGCAATCTGTTGTACAAACAACCGTCTGATGACTGAATCATTTTGGTGTAATCTGTCATTAGTGATGGAGAAAGTTGATGGACCTTGGTTTCATTCAGCATGTACACCATATTTGTGGGGTGATACAGTTCAGATGGCTTGCATCAAAAATAAGATTCGTGAGGTCTTCCGTGTTTGCAAGACAAATAATGACCAAGCGCATACTATGTCGTGTACTTCCATGAATGTGCCATCCATCAGTAGCATTTGTCAGTGGAACCACAGAGCTGTGAAACTTGTGAAATGCTTCTAACTTTCATGTATGTGAAACTGGTGGCTCCAAACTGTCAACACTGGACTCCAGTCTAATTCACATCACCAAATTAAATTGATCTAAATTCACTTTGATTCTCTTAGACCACTATTGATCTTCCAAACGATGTTTTACTGTGTATTTGTGTTTTCCACATGACCTGATACTTACGTCATTTTAATCTCATACACATAATCAAATACTTGGAAGTTCTGTGTGTGCATTTTTCTCCATTCCTGTCTTGTACTCTTGTACATCAGAATGGTTTCCCTATTCTTGTTCAAGTAAATTTACTTAAAATGTATGTTATTCACTGCCTTGTACACATCTGTCTTAATAAGTGCTGTTTTGTGAAGTAAACAAGGTGGTATGTGCGCTGGCTGAAAAATAATTTAATAAACACAAGTTTGTACAAATTCCTGGTCACTGTGTCACTCTAAGTACCAAGATAACAGCACATGTGCTGGTATAAACAGCATTCTGGAAGTGCTCTGTATGAACCATGTGTTTTCTGATATTACTACTTAAATTGATCCAGATTTTCCAGGTAAGGTCACCTGTTCATTGCAGAATACAAATATAATATTTGAAGCATAGACCATAAGAAACTGGTGACTCAGAGGAGGTAATTGATATTTTCAGAAGAATACACAAGGAGTAAGAGGCCAGGGTGTATAAAATATGCACCCAGCATTTGTTTTACACCCATGTTGTGTTCCTGAAAAAGTGGACATGGGTCAGAAAGGTTTAAATCAAAATAGTTATCCCAATCAGAAATAAGGGGTTAGTGTAATAGAATGCACCCAGCCAAAGGGTGTTAAATCGAAAATGAGAGAGTTCAAATTAGGAAATGTTGTAAATTGGCAAGGGGTGTTAAAGCAAAAAATGTATAAAACAAACAGATGTAACACAAGGGCTGGATGTACTTTTAACATAAAGTGACATGTTTTCTTACAGTCAGAACAGATTGTGCTGACAACAGAGAGATCCACTAGGGTCTACAGTACAGAGGAACTATAAGTAGGAGTTTTATAAATTAAAACATTTAAAGTGTGTGCATTTTGTTGGTCTAATTTTTAACAATTATATCACAATGCACAGATTAAAAAAATAATCTTCATCACTGTACGCTCAGGGTGTTTCACAGCAATGGGTGGCACAGTAATTGCCACTGTTGCAGTTTGCCATGAGTCGGGTCCCCCATGTTGTAGTTGAAAGTTTTTGCAGATGATATGTATTGTGTTTGTATTCATCACATCCAAAGATGATGCTGGGCTCCTTGAGCTTACAGACACATGTCACTTCAAGAGAACACATTTATTGCATATCAGTGTTCTGCTGGTGAAAACGTTAACAATATATGTGGAAATGCTTTCTTTCAGGTCATCTTCAGTGCGAGGATTATTACTGTATTTTGGTTCCTTCAATATGCCTCACAAATAAATACCACATTGGAACAGACTGGGTGAACAAAGAGACCACATTCCCCTCCTTATTTTTCTTTCACCAATAATTATGTGTGAAGAAGGCATAGAGTTTAATTTTAATTCATACTATCATACCAAAAATAATGTCAGAATGTAGCATGTCACTGTGAATTTATGATCTAAGAGGAAAACTGGCTCTGATAATCATAGTGCAGGGCTGGTGAACCTTTATAGAGAGTGTGTGCTAAATATGTTGATAATTGTCAGAGAAATTCCTCCATGCCACGAGAACTTTGAGCAGAAAAGTATGGTTTTGAAGTCTTCCATCATTATTGAATATTATTTTTAAATATTACTATATTTTACAGAGGTGCACCAAAGGATGGGGTGCTACTAGGCTGCAGCAAATTCTGCAGATACGCTATTACATGTTTACCCTTCGGGCAAAATTAGCCACTGCAATCAGCTAATGACTAATACATAAGAATTGTGAAAAATAAATTAAAAAGCTTAGGATATCTGTGTAGGAATTCTGAAATCAAGAAAACTAGATGTGATTTAAATTAGGTAAGTGAGTCATGAAACATGCAGTTATTTTTGTACATATATAAGTGCAGTTGCAAACAGTTATGTTACAATAATATAAACAGTCAACTAGAAGCAACAATAATAAATTTTATTGGTAATTACAATCAGCTGAACATGTTTCGGGCAATAAGTTCACCCACCCTCAGGAGCAATAGGCTGTGTTTACAGCTTGTGGTATAATGCACCGGCAATGCTGCCTGCTGGTGCATTATACCACAAGCTGTAAACACAGTCTAGTGCTCCTGAGGATGGGCGAAATTATCACCTGAAACATGTTGAGCTGATTGTAATTATCAATAAAATTTGTTATTGGTGCATCTAGTTGACTGTTTATATTATTTTATCAATGATGCACGGTCACACAAACATCAAAGTTATGTTACAGTTCTACTTACAACATGATTTTTGTAACATACCTTTAAAACCAAACATAACTTTCATGTAGCCTCAGCCCCTTCCCCCAGTGAGAAAGTCTGGGTGTGGACCCGGTACTTTAAAATTATTATTATGCATATGTTACAATAAAAGGATCATTGAATAATGGGATATGAAGGAAAGTATGTAGGCAGTTGATACTCTTATAAAATTGAGCTATTATCTACTTAAAACCTGATAAATAAATTAAATGTTATATTATTATTAAATATTACTGTTATTGTAAAAATTCTTACAGAGAGAAAACATACTTGAAAGTATAATTAGGAAGCCTGTTCATGCAAACAACACTTTTGACTTATTATAACAGGAGAAAAAATCTTGTATTTATGAAAGAAGTAAGAAGCCAACAGTAGGTTTGTAAGAAACTAAAAGAATTTTTTATTTTTGTGATTGTTATTATTTTTTGTTTTATTTTTAAATTGCTTTAATTGTATTCATTATGTTTTAGTAATAAAAGTTACAAGAGAGAGGTTACAATAAATGTGGACACTTTTCGAAGCAAGTTATGTATATTTCGAAATTGTAATTTAAAAGTGACAGTTCATAATTAATACAATATAAGCAAGGAAAGACGTGTCATTTTAACTCTAACAGATAACGACTGTAAGATTTGGGAGGGGGGGGGGGTGAAGGAGAAGCAGGGAAAGGCCAGTCAAGACGTATTGCTGTCAGTGAGACTTCTGCTGTTGCGTCGCCCACTATGACCTATATTTCTTAATCAGACAGACACTTTACGTAACGTTAGTTTGGGAACCATGCATGCAGCACAATCGCGTTCATTAGGGTCGCTCATGTAAATGTAATTGGCAAAGTATGTTGTTGATAACACTGACTGATACAAATATGTAGAATATTATTATCGTCATTAGTTATTACAGTTTAAAATAGGCACGGGTTTCAGAATTTTATGTTAAATTCTGCATTCCCCACCAGACCTGGCAAACTATCAAGAAAAGGAAGTGGATCCATCTGACGCCGGAAACGTCTCAACCGGCAGCTCCGTCCCCATTCACCTCTCGGAACCGGTTTGACGAGCTCTCTCACCTCTCTGAGGATGATATGCGTAGGTCAGACGAAGATCTCCCAGCTACGGCGGGTACTCCTCGCGCCCAGCAGCCCCGGGAACACAAGCCGCCTCCCATATATCTGTATGGCGTAACCAATTATCAGGACATGGTGTCCTACCTCACGGCCACTTTTGAGGAGGAGCAATACTACTGCAAAGCGCTTACTGACGAAACGATCAAAATCAATGTTTCCACCTCCGATTCCTACCGTCGACTGATTAAACAACTCCACGCAGACAATGTTATCCACCATACTTATCAGCCGCGGGGCGAACGAGCCTACAGAGTGGTCCTGCGCCACCTCCATCACTCCATCCACCCGGATATCATCAAAGGTGCGCTTGAGGATCTGGGACACACGGCCCGCAATGTGCTCAACATTCGCCATCGACTGACCAAGGCCCCTCTGCCTCTTTACTTTGTGGATCTTGAACCGCGCGATAACAACAAGAGTATCTATGACCTCCAATTCTTATGCAACATAAAGATCACCGTCGAAGCGCCACGGAGGCAAACTTCTATCGTACAGTGCACAAGATGCCAATCTTACGGGCATACTAAAACCTATTGTACCCGCCCATTTGCCTGTGTTAAATGTGGTAGGGACCATAATACGGCAGAGTGCACCAAATGTACCGCTACCTCGGCGACGTGTGCCCTTTGCGGCGGGGCCCATCCAGCGAACTATAAAGGATGTGATGTCTACCGCCGTCTTCAGACAGCTCGGGGCGCTTCCGCCCTCCGTCCGCAACCCCCTACTCCTCGTATTCCCACTCCACACGTCAACACTGGCGACGCTCGCCACTTTACTCCCCTACCCCACACTCAACCCCTTGTACCACTTCCCAACCCCCCTTCTGCCTCGTATTCCCATGCCGTCGCCCACGGTCCCTAGCCTGTTGATCTCGGGGCACAACTTTCCGCTTTTCTCACCGAGTTCAAGACCTTGTTTAGCCAACTGATGCAACCGACCGGCACTATACTCACCATGCTCACTGCTATCCTGCCTCGTCTTACCGCATAATGGCTGTCGCCTTACGTCTTGCTCTCTGGAACGCCAACGGCCTTTCTTCGCATCGTTTGGAACGCCAAATGTTCCTCGATATGCACAAAATTGATATAGCCCTGTTTTCGGAAACACACTTTACGTCCCGTAGGTCTTCCGGCTTCCACGCTATATTGTCTTCCACTCAATACACCCTGACGATACCGCGCACGGAGGCGCGGCGGTTATAATCCGCAGCTCCCTACGTCACCACGAACACCTCCGCATACAAACCCCAGAACTGCAAGCTATTGCTCTCCACCTTGAAGCCCTTCCATGGCCTTTGACGGTGTCTGCCGTCTACTGTCACCCGCGCCACGCTCCTTCCTCTGCCACATATTCCGACTTCTTCCGATCCCTGGGTCCACGGTTCCTGGTCGGAGGCGACTGGAACGCGAAGCATACCACTTGGGGCGCGCGACTTATCACGCCCAAAGGATGCACTCTCCTCTCTGCAATCCGTGGATGCCATGGTACCTACTTCAGCACCGGCGAACCGACCTATTGGCCGACGGAACACCACAGGTTACCTGACTTGTTGGACTTCTTTGTCGCCCGAGGATTAGCGGCTAATTATATACGGGTTGAGCCCGTGTTCGAGCTGTCATCAGACCACTCGCCGATCCTTGCCACCGTCGGAGCCCATGTCCTCCCCCGTGTGGTCCCACCCACACTCACTACAAACCATACTGACTGGGACGCATTTCGTGCCTATATTACCACT
>Ga0131853_10008288_pt1 | contig 18924 bp, 13 predicted proteins | sample TergutLab28metaG_FD_92764 | JGI IMG/M metagenome (GOLD analysis project Ga0131853, IMG submission 92764) | Labiotermes labralis P1 segment gut microbial communities from Petit-Saut dam, French Guiana - Lab288 P1 (version 2) (version 2) | ecosystem: Host-associated > Arthropoda: Insects >...
AAAAAAAAATGTGTGTGTGTGTGTGTATATATATATATATATATATATATATATATATATATACACACACACACACACATTCTTTTGGCTATATATATATACTTTTTTATTTAATTTTAACACAGTCCAACCTAAGAGATTATTATCTGTCAATTATAATTTCAATTTAATTTTAGCTCTTCATACAACTCTTATTACATCACAGGCAATATAACCACTCAAGGTTTTAACTGAATTTAAACACTGGTGTAAGTTTGATAGGTTCACATATGACATTGAATTTAATGTATGCTACATGTAAGCTGTTTTAAATTTTATGTAAAGAATGGCCTGATGACGGTCTAATGACCAAAACTTGTCACCAATAAGTTATATAATAAAATACTGTTGCGTGTTTGACTGAAACAAACAAATTTAATATTGTCTCTCATTTCTATACACAATAGGATATCCTCTACAAACAAAAATAAATAAATAAGGCTTAACACGGTGAAATTTCGTTTTTAACGACCAACAAGAATAACGAAATTACGATACGACGTTTTCTGTCGGCCCCGCCTACTTACTATGTATCTTTATGCAAAAATGCTTCACCTTAATGTTCAACACTGCAACAAAAAATTTCAGTTTATCGCAACAAAATCCATCCCGCTAAGAAAAAAAAAATAATTATAACAAAATTTGTACACAAAAAAAAATCGCATAGGACGCACACTTTATGAAATCCGACAGAAGAGACAGTTAACAAAGGACTCAGGAAGGATCGTCAAGTGTATGCGCATTACGGAGAACTACAAATATGCGCACGTTGTTTTGTGCGAGAAATCCCATGAATAAAGCCCGAACTCAGAAACCCATCACGAATCTCAACAGGAACCCACGAGGGACAGCCAAGCAACGCATTCCATACTGCTACCGCAGAACAGCGTCATTTAAATAGGCGTGATCTCAAGAGTTCCAACAGCACGAACATAACTCAAAAACCGACATCGCATTTCGACGTGCTAAATCGACGACATTGTATCGATTTGAATGAAGAAGAAATAGCGATTTCAGTCAATCGACCCCATTTTCCAAACCATAAAGTATCTAGATTTAACTGAAACTGAGAGAATCTCGTTAGATTCGATCGTCGCCGCACAGCTGAATCGCCTGCGTTCACGCCCGGACGTACCCCTCAGTGACATCAGGAGGACAGCCGGATGTGACTCCGATTCAGTTCCACTCGACACGACTTCGTCAAGACGAGATTTTGATTACTGTACGATATACGACAATCTCACCGCCATGTTCTCACACCAGCAGGTTGGTACCATGAATTTCCAACATGGCGCCAGATAGTCGGTGCTTCGTTTCGTAACGACCAAGAAAAACGTTCCGAACCACAAAAATGGAGAACAATGAAATTCTCCACGAACTTGCCGAGAAATTATCACTAACACATGATACACAGAGATGATACCTACAAAGACAACACAGTAAGTGCCCCTATCACCTTTTACTGACCAACACTAATGCACTAATCCTATGTATACTAGATCGCGTATTAATTACAGCTCCGATGCGTTTTGGTGTTCATGGACAACATCCTCAGACAGTCCCGTTTGACTGAAAGTTCTTCGAAACACGTCAAATGATTAGCAGCACTTGATCCCCAACATGTGTTTGTTATCATGTGATGTGTTGCACAGAACATGCAGTTAAACGGGTCTGTCTGAGGATGGTGTCAATGAACAAAACGCGCCGAGCAATAAGCGATCTAGTATATACAGGATAGGGCATTAAGTGTTGGTCAATAAGAGGTGATACGAACATGAAGCACAGACCACATAACGTTAAGTGCCCGTTTCTCGTTACTGTGTATACATGCTCGTAAATCCCGTTCTGAAATTATTAGTGCGTTTCACTGCAAGGGTATTTCATTATAAAGAATACAATCGTCACATCCACGCTTTTTTATATAACGAAATTTCATTTTTAAACTGATTATAACAACGAAATCTGTTAAAATAGGTTATACCGTATGTAACTGGAAGTAATTCACACAATTATACCGGCAATCATATGAAAACTGTACGCCTTACAAAAGCAAAATGGATGACACGATGACAATAAGAAAAATTACGTAATATTACACAAAAATGTAGAAAAGTGTCAATGCAAATCACTGGACAAATTGAGTGTGGAAGTACAAAAAGTGAACAAAGCTATAGTTGTTGGTTTAGGCACGGAGATGGCACTATCACATCCAACCCATTTTCCTTATCCACACACGAAAGAACAATAGCTTTCACACTGCAGTTCTACATTCTTCTTGTTTCCAGAATTTCCTCAAAGTTCCCCACTGCGAAGTCATACAACGGAACGGGAGTTATAACTTTCAGAATCAGGTTTAGAAATAACCATTTAATTCCAATCAACATATACATATAAAACATGTCAACCAGCCCAGACTTACCTGATGACAATGTCAGTAAGGACCCACCACACAGACAACGTTTCCCCATTGTTTGAGGTCTCAGGGTGAGCATGTGCAAGGCAAGCTGCGAGCATAACACCTTGACAAAGTACTAAATTTCTGTCACTTTTACATTAAAACCCATAAAAATCCAACTTACAATACAATGTAGCTTCTGCCTGTAAAAATTGAGTTCCAAAAACAACAAACATTTTGACAGACATACAAATTCCCATTTTATACATATCAATATCAACGAAATATTCAATGTGTACATATCATAAAAACTAATCCCATGTGTTACCAACGGGACATAAGAAAACACCCACTGAAATGCAGGATGTCAAACTAGTGGATGACACATTCCCTTTAATGTACTTTTACTGTAGGTAACATAGATGCCATGTTTTGTACCACGCAAAATCAAACAAAAACTCCCCTCCATTGCCACTGTGAAATGAGAATTCTTGTATCAAAAATTCTAAGGAAAAGTCTACATCTCTGAGGAGTCTGGTATCTGAATCACCACAGAATCAGAACTGCAATGCTACAGCAGTTCAACTCACGTCATAAATAAAGAAACGCTTCATGCTATTACCATTTCTTCTCCAAGTAAAATATAAAACAGACACATTTTCAAGACGTTACTGACTATATACTGAGAATGAGGTGCATGCTCTTTGCTGAACTTTAACATTTTCAAAATTTTATCAAAGGGTCTGTTCCCAAGCACCATCCATTATCCAGAAATGCAATTACATATATTCAGTACCATAAGGGAATCAATGAATGTTAAATGCCTATCGTTTCTGGAAGTCAGTACAGCAATGAAGACTTACACATGGAATGTACTAGTACCTGACCACATTCACTTTACTATCTGAAATCACCTAACACATATATCATCATTCCACATGCACTTAATGGCCCTGTGAACAGGAACTGATGGTTGTTAAGAACAGACCCCTGACACAATAAAGGACACTGCAGTAACTCAGAAGCCTACTTATCATTGCTGCTAATAATTCTTCTAAAGTGTATTTCACAAAAAAAAAAAAATTAACACTATTTCAGAGATAATAGAGATACGGGAGCTTGCCTTAATTTTACGAAATACATGTAATTATTTTCTACCAGTTGCATACTTATGGAGTTTTCTAAAACTATTAGTTCCTTACCAGGTACAAAGACCAAGTACCAATCAACAGTGGATTACAAAAGTATACTTCTGGAAAGAAACTAATAATTTTAACATTCTGCACAACACTTCCTAGGCAACTGACTCAGTCAGGCGGTGGGAAGAAATACAGAAGCACTAAAGTTGTCACAAAGAAGGTGAGACAGAGGAATGATACTAAGCTGTCAGGCTGCGTGGTGTGAGGCACAGTGGGCACGGCAGCTTCAATTGTGACAAGCCTCTCTACGGTGCGCAAAACCGCACCCACCCTGAATTTCCCGACTATATCATCGCAAGTGCACACGTCCTCCTGCAACACATGTGCAGGGGATCATTAGCCCAAAGTTACCTCTGATCTGGCCTGTAGTCACAAGATGGGCTCAACAAACTCATATCCCAAACCACACATAAATTATGCCTGTAGTGTTTAGCATACTTAATACAAAATGCAAATCTTTAGCCAACAATTACAACTTTTTACTGAATTCTAAAATGAATAAGAATGTATACTTAGGTTGACCAGATTTGGTAACAGCTGAATATCTACACAACCAAGCATGGCACAATGGATAACAAAATGGATAAGCAAAAACCTAACACCTGATTACCTTTCATTTACCCTGTGTACTAATGTACATCAAGTAACATCATTCATAATAGTCTGATTTAGTACTGTGGTTGTTTGTACTATTCTGTTAATTTTACAACACAGACTATAATAAAACTCTCTCAGACTACCTACTGTGAAATGTGATTAAAAGCAGTGAACAAACCAAAGTTTTGAGAAACATCTCTGTCCTCATCATCGGGGAGATTAATATCTAAGATGTCAGTCCTGAAAATTCAGTTCTCTAATGTTGAGCATGAGACGGGTCTCAAAACATTAGTTTCTTTGCTGTTTAACCCCCTGACATGGCTGGTAGCCTGCAAGAGTTCTATTGCATTTTGTCACCATGAAAGCTATATATTATGCAACAAAGTATGTTTACCTTAACTCATGAAATATCCTTGTTTATTACAAAAAATTAAACACACACTTCAACCTCTAATGAACTAAGGAATTCTGAAAGACTAACTGCACACGGTATGGTTGCCATGTCCTGTTAGTTCCTTGTATTAGTACAGTAATACACTAACATGTCCAAAATCAACAAATTGAATTTTTTTTTCACAGCCAGGAAATAATAGGGGGTTAATGGGAAATTCTACCAACAAGACGTGCAAAAACTGTAAATCTCGTTAGTTATGAGTGCAGTGTATCTGATTTCATACATAATTTTAGTTAATTGTATTATGAGTTGCATGTAGCAGGAATTTATGTGATAGTATATATACTATTATCAAAGCACTTCCCAGACATTACAGCATGACTGTGAAGAATCCGTCTGTTGACACAGTATTCTACATGGCTTCAGACATCTATGCAACATTTGGAAACTATTAACCTACTGTTCTCAAGGATGTCATATAATCATACCTCTTGTAGGACAAACCACCTTCTGGAAGTATGACTGACTACCTACCTACCTACCTACCTACCTACCTACCTACCTACCTACCTACCCACCCACCCACCCACCCACCCACCCAACTACTTACCTACTACCAAACTAACTCCATAGAGCACAGTCTTTCTACAGAATCCAACAGTTCTGGCCACCATGGGCCTATAAATGTATAAAATACAGGCAGGTCTCGCTTTATATCAGAATTATGTTCCTGAAAAACATTGTGAAAATGGGACACAAAATGCCCATTTAAAATTGTGTATTTCCCGGGGGTTAGGAGACGGAAAACTTCAAAAATTGTGTATTTCGTGGGGGTTAAGAGACTGACAACCTCAAAAATTGTTTATTTCCTGGGGGTTAGGAGATTCACAACCTCATCCTATATAGTGTATGACTACACCACTAATGGACATAAGGACCTCTCGAGAATATCTGTACTGTACATAGAGCACATATACGTTTCTACAGAGTATCCATACAATTCTATACAATATATTTCTAATGCAATAAATATGTAAGAGACTCATATCAACAGCCTTTGATATGGTTCATTCCAATAGTACTGCCGTAGGTAGTCTTGCTACACAAACACTTTAGTTCCTGACTTAGCACTTCCTTTAATTCTATCAGCATTATCACGAACTGTATGTGTGCCAATATGAGTGAGTCCAACATTATTGAATATGTCAACAATTTGTTCACCTTTTGCAAGTCTGCTTATTATGTCTAATTCCTCTTCAATACCGACTGTCTTTTGCCAATTTTTCATTTGGATTGCACTAAGTGATGTAGACTTACGTTCCTCGCTTTATGTTGGAAAGAAAAGCCAATGCTGTAGAAGAGGAAATTATATGGGCTGCGTGATTACATAGCCAACTTAATCACTCCACATACATGATTGACAGCGTCACAGAGAGGTCACTTTCTGATAGCCTCCTACTGCAAATAAATGTGGCCACAGATCGTCTATGCCAAATTGCGTTAAACCAAAAATTATTGCGTAAATTTAAAAAGTGGTGTAAATTTTCAAGTCACGTTAAGGCAAAATCACACAAAAAGAAATCACATAAAACGAAGACCTGCCTGCAGGTGAATTACGTAGGTTCTAAGGCCTTCAAGATGAGTGTTGATCATAAAATAGACTTCAGACTTTTGATACCATGAACCAAAATCTTAAATGACTTGGCAGGAGGGAGGCAGGAAAAACCAACTCCCACCTTCGTCATTACTTCGGTGTCTATCTGGACGTAGTTCATAAATTATGATGATGGAAGCAGCACATTCCTCCAAAATGCCAGTAACAAATTATAACCCTACACAGTGTCCAAACCCAGAACACTATTACCTGAATGCCTGCACTACTTTATATATCAGAACATAAAGAAGAGACTCTGCAGAGCCTAGGTAATTCAGCGCACAAAATATGGTGGACAGAGTCACCTGCTGTATTGGCAGAGGGATCAGAAACATACAAACACAATCTGAAATACCATTAAGTCTGAATTGCTTGTACTTTTGTATAATGTGAAACACACTACTTTAAAAGGCAGGTAAGGTACCTGGAACAAACAGAATTATATCATCAGCTGTTTTAATCATGTATTAAAAGCAACAAGACCCTCAACTCTTGGCAAAACTGGCGGGTTTCCATTTCATGTAACAGAAAGCTCCGTTAATCTACATCTGTGCCTTGCTATAATTTCAGACACATGTCACACAAACATAATGTTGCAATACAAATATCTGGTCAAACTATGTAAACATTTAATTACATCCTCCACCACAACATTATTTGAACAAAACAGTTAACAGGCAGAACTAACTTAATTTATAATAAAAAAAAAATCTTCTTGTAAATGTGAAGCAGAGGAACATAATGGCCAACACATGCACAATAAGAACTGAAATTCATATGAAAACAGAAGAACCACAGATGCAGAGACCAGAATTACCTATTCACAAGTTCACAAACTGCAAAACAGAGTCAAAAGCTGAGCCAACAGATCTGTTCCCAATTAAATGAAGCCTGAGCAACTAGCTATTTGAGGAAGGTGAAAGTTGCAAGTGAATGAAGATGAATTCACATTTAAAATGACCAAGTGGATACTCATTAAAACACAAACAATTCAGCATGAAGTTCACTGACAAAATCTAGATAAACTACCCGGCACTGGAGAGAAGCATTTCATGATTACTCCAAATAAATCAGTGCATAAGGAGAACCTTCCTTGGACAACTGTGCTATATTTCTTCCCTGCAAAATATGTATCTTGGTGTCAAGAGATTTTAACTATGCAACTGTAGGTAACTTACAAAGTATAAGCACAGAAATAGTTACACAAAACTTATGTCACATTCATAACAAATGTTCTGTACTGTCAAAGATTTACATGTAACCGTTAAGACTACATCAACGAATTTCTACATGGAATGAAAAATATGTCTAGAATAATGTGTAACACATTTTGGCAGTTATATCCAAGTACACGAACTAGAAGGAGTCTTAGTATCACTAGCATTCCATGACTTTCTGAATAGGTCACAAGAATCTCCATGCATCACAATTCATAGTATCACAGACTGGTACCTGTATACCTGTAAGACTAAACACCAATGACAATCTTCTTCCACAGACATTTCATGACAGTCTATATACCAGGTGTCCTACAAGTCACTTTACTGAGAGAGTAAAAGTGCTTAAACTATGATTATTTTCACTTGCATTCAGTTTTTATTTTAGTGAATATGGTAGACAACAATTTGAACAATTTCTGTAGCTCTTCGTTATCACTTTCTGCTGGTGGATGGCTGTAAACAAAATGTTTCCCTGCAATGTGTGTACATTCATGCCCCTAATTATGCAATTTCAGACTTACAAATTTTCCAAAATATGATAAAAAAACTAAAATTCCTGCAACACATGCCAAATTTTTCCTTAAGCAGTGTTGCAGAGGTGGCAGACAAATACAGCTCCCCCCCGTTACGGAAGCCATCACTTGCACCAACATGACCTAGTGTACACTTTCCATCAGCATTTTTACATTGTTTCTACCAACTTAACTTAATGCCCCCAGTATTATTATTATGGCCTAACACAATTATACCTTGCTTAACATCTCAGTAGACAGATGCTGAATTACTAGTACACACTCACATGTATATTACATAAAAACATTATATATGTGTTTGGTTGGTGGGTAGTGGGTCAAATTCTGACACATAAAACCTGAGTCACATAGGTGTCTGCAGAATGGAGCCCTTAAGTAAGAGGGGTAGCGTACACATAGTCTTACAGCTGCAACTTCCACAACAGCCTGTATACCTTGAACAAGTCTCACAACAAAATGTACAGCCAGTTTCCTCCATTTGGTTAAGATACCAGAATACATACAGATAACTAGTTCAAGATACAATATACACTGGATGTGAACCATCTTGATATACGGGGCTTGTTTCATGATGTGAGATGTCTGATTTCTTACCCAGTGACAGTCACTAGTTAAATATGCACATATATGTGCCTCAATATACTATGACATTTAATAGGAACTTTACTTCCGTCTCGCTAGATACAGAACGAATGTTTTAGGCATGCACATCTGCATGCATGACATATTAGGTACAAAAAAAAGTACATTTACTTATATTACATCATGAAACATCAGAGATGTGACACATGTGTAAAGGGGGCAGTTAATCCACACAAAACATGCTTAAAACTGTCGGAACTCACAAAACACAAATAATCATTTTTTTAAATAAAAAAAACCAATCTGAAATTAAGTTTTTAGTACTTTCTTTCTCATGTGTTTATGTGTCCTGTCACTTTCAAAACCAGCGTTTCTTACAAAGTTTCAATGACTGACCCCAACTGGGTAAATGCCATTCAACGTGGTACTTACTCTGAATCTACAGTTCTGACCTTGGACAGAAATGTAGCAAAAGGACTGCAGTGCAAAATAAACATGCAACATGAAAGACACTGATTGGCTGAATGATTGACTGACTGACTGACTGATTAACAATGGGTTCCAGCCCTTAAGGATCCAATGCACCTAAGTCTTACAAATGGACCCCTTGTGCTATATAATCTGCTATCATAAAATCTTAATGTCCTCTGCATCCAAGAAAGGAAAATGGCTATACTTCTTCTTTTCTCTCAAAAATTCTGTCAAACGAACTCCCTCCAGGTTCCCCAACAGGGCCCCTTTGGACCCATTTACAGGGCATTTGTATCTCTCTCGAAACCTCATAAAAATTCCTCTAAATAATAAGGCCCTAAGAAAGAAGTGACCCACCATATTCCCCAAAGCGGGGCCCCTATGGAAGCAGACACCCATTTCCGAGCCTTGCTTAACATATCTTTCAGGGTTCCCAGTAAAGAAGCCCTCCCTCAAGGTCTCCTTCATACATTAAAGACATACTGAATAAGACAGCATCCATGGACAAGTGAGTTCATCCAAACAACATTTAAAATTTTGTTCCCACTGCATAAGAAACACATATCTCCATTAAAAGATCAACTGGTTAAGGCTGTTTTGCGTAATAACTGCTCTTTATTGTGAGAATCAGATGATTCACATAAAACAGTGGTGGGCAAAAGCAGCATTCCTTCATGTTACAGCACATGGTGTCCATATAGTAACCACACTGTCTCACAGGCTAAACTTGTATGACGCAAATAACATGGCTGAGAAAACGTGAAGTCTGCTATTTACTGCATTTCACTGCACACAAAATACTAAGACCAGGACTACACAAACACACAATCAACAAGACATGTTATAAACACTCTTCTTTCAAATCAAGATTCAGTTCTACTCCCAACACAGCATAAAATAAGTGGTAACTACGTTACTTCTTAGACAACCAAATTATGTGAGTTCTCGGCATGATTAATTAAGATAAACTAATCAAATAATTTAAACAATAAAAATTCAACCAAATCTTACCACTTAACTCTTGCATGAATTATTTTTACTTCTACACTTAGTCAACGCATTGTTCTGGCTTTTTCACACCCATATTTATGTGTGTGTATGTGTGCAGGGGCATGCACATGTGATGTGCATGACAGATAAAGTAGGAGGAGATGGGAGAGACACTGGAAGTTTTACAGCAACTGTACACAAAAAACTCCCATGCAAATAGCAACATGAATGTACAGTTCAAGTCAAACATTTTGGAGACATACTCCGTCTCTATCATTAGCGCTTGTGATATGTGATGTGGCTGCAGACTGCATTTATGCCCACAGTGAGTTCAAGAAACTTGGTGCCCTGTCATCACAGATGGCCTGGGGTAGAGAGGGTGGGATCAAATCAGTCATTGTAGTTTACATGCCTAAACCTGGGCTGTCCGTGATGCCAAACGATTTCAGATGTATCCCATATCTCAGTTAACATCTCTGGGATGCAACCAGACTATGATGGCATTATCTGCTAAGCAGTCCATTCAACCTGCCATGCTAGCCAGCAACTAGCTGTCACGTCAGTTTTACCTGCCACTGCTCCACTGCTCCCTAGACCTCATCTTGATGGCATGGCCTGCCTGTCCAACATACACCATGTCACTTTCACATGGTCTGAACAGCACTTACACAGCATGCTATGAAAATGTAGCAATGTACATTGGACAGATGGGACACACCATCAGCAATGTGACAAGATGTTAAGTATCATGTGACAGTACAACATGCACAACTGTTGCATGGACTGTTTAGTGAAGAACACCATGATAATCTGGCTCAATCCCAACATTTTAACACAGATACAGGATTCAAAATAAGCCATTCTTGGTGTCTGGCCACGAACATGCTTCAGCAGGATACAGCCATAAAATTTCCATCAGGAAGAAGGAACAATGACACCTATCACCCTGTGGTGATCAGGTTAAGCACCACAGATTGTCATAACCGCCTGTCCTCATGCGAACAGAGCAAGGAACATAACAGTGGGCTCCAAGATCACAGTGTGGATAAAAAATGTTGAGCATGAACTCCACAACGATAACACGTAGTCATAAAAATCATTTACAATGTTTGTGCACACTTTAAAACCTGATATATTAAAAGTAGTGGGTACTAATGATTCAAAACATGTTACCTTAAAGTACACCACAGCAGAGTCAAAACATTCATTATTATATGGTATGGTACCTAGCCGCCTAATACACAGATAATAACTAGACACAAATGTATGAACTTAAGTAAAAATAACTTAAAAACACAACCACACTGCAGTAAGTTCCCATATAATTTTTTGGTTACTTGTCCACTGAGCTACTTTATACATGAAAGTCACCCCATAACATGGCGATGCAGGCAGAGAGGTATGGTACCAACAGATTCACACCCTTGGTGCTAGGAGGGCAGTGGTGGTCAGCACTGCACTGTTTTATACATATATGATTCATGATAATCACTTTGTATCCATGCATGTTTCTACTGGCACACACATGCCAGTACTTATATTGCTAACCTCACCCAAAAATATGTGACATGGTAATGTAATGTGAATAAACCGCTCAATATACGAGTTTGAAAAACTGAATGCAAGAAACGAAATTCAGACGATAAACACAAATACAAATTCAAACAATAAAAATGAAACTTTATCAACTTAAAATTTTGAACTGGGCTGACAGTTATCAAAAATGTAAAATTATACAGTTTCCTCGCATATAATAATGCAGTTACATCAATACTGCATCTGGAAGTGAATAACACCATCCTCTTCCTGGGTGCAGTTTTTGGCATAGCCACAAGGAAGTCTCCATGTGACAGACTTACTCAACACCTACCTGCCATACTGACCACAGGTGCACAAGGTCATTACTTTAAAAAGTCTTAACCATTCAGCAAAACTGGGGTTCAAATTCCAACTACTGCCAAGCACTGATATATGCCAATCATAATAGTCATACATCTAGTTAACTGTCTGAATTGTTGTACTCAGTCATGAAGAGAGACAGCAGCATCTTAGCTAACAAGCCCATCAACCGTCAAGATTAAATACGCCGGTCGCTGATGAATACAAACTGAGTGAGGAATGTTGGAGGGATGATGCTGATAGGGGTAAAACGTAAAATACCGTGAAACTTCTACCCATCATTTCTGAAGGAACCAAAGGAAAGAAATGCAAAATGCTGGAAATAACACTGGCAGAAAAGTTCTAAAAGAGTCAGATTTATACAAACTAGAGTAAATGATTATGGGACACTGATGCACAGGGAAACAATGGATGGAAGTTTCAATGTATTTGGGGAAAAAACCTATCCAAGTGCCATTAACCCCATAATGCAGTGGCCTGTGACCAAGCGTCGGCCTCCAAGGTAATGCTCACAACTAACTGCTTAAGCTACGGCATGATCTTTGATCGGTAAAATATGGCTTTAAATATGCAAGGCTGAATGACCATTTCAGAGAAACTTTCGGATTCGCAAATGGCAGAAGTTACTATGACAAACAAATAGGATATGCAAAATACAAAATGGAAGGAAATCTTAGGACTCCTCCCCTAACTGGACAGAGTACCATGAATGATTTGAAGAAACAAGCAGAGTAAAAAATGTTAAATTCATACATGAAGGTATGCACCCAAAAGAACTGCAATATAAGAACATAAACAAAACAGAATATCCAAATTAATAAAAACACAAATTCCATTAACTACACTACATAACTCACCTTGAACATACCAAAATAGACTTCAGTTACATACTTTCAATTGTAGTCACCCATCCAAGCATTATATATGTATGTATGCCTACTTCCATATAACAATCATAACAACATATGCTCTTCCATCTTAAATTGGTTCATACCTTTGTGATGATAACAAAGATAAAGAAAAATACTATCACAACTAAGGGTTGTTTATTATGTATATGGGAGATTTGTTTACAACATGTTTCAGTCCAGAGACCATCTTCAGGTAATACATATATCAAAATTACTCAGAAGAGCTAATGGGTTATGGGGTGGTTTGTACGTAAATGAGATGTTTTCTATAATTAATTGGCTTATACTGAAGGGTAACTGGGGTGCATATAGATGTAATTTGCATAGCATTTCTCGAGCACTAAAACTATACAGTTCATCTAGAATCCTCAATCTACTCACAGATCTCTCAACCGTTCAGGTTCTTTACTTCAAAACCTATATTACATAATCCAACAGTGCACACATAACCCTCAACATCCTGCAAAATGCGTTCTTTACTTCAAAAACTATATTACAAAAATCCAACAGTGCACACATAACCCTCAACATCCTGCAAAATATGTTCTTTACTTCAAAAACTATATTACATAAATCCAACAGTGCACACATAACCCTCAACATCCTGCAAAATATGTTCTTTACTTCAAAAACTATATTACAAAAATCCAACAGTGCACACATAACCCCCAACATCCTGCAAAATATGTTCTTTACTTCAAAAACTATAATGCATAAATCCAACAGTGCACACATAACCCCCAACATCCTGCAAAATATGTTCTTTACTTCAAAAACTATATTGCATAAATCCAACAGTGCACACATAACCCCAACATCCTGCAAAATATGTTCTTTACTTCAAAAACCATAATATATAAATCCAACAGTGCACACATAACCCCAACATCCTGCAAAATATGTTCTTCACTTCAAAAACTATAACACATAAACCCAGCATCCTGCAAAATATGTTCTTTACTTCAAAAACTATAATATATAAATCCAACAGTGCCCACATAACCCCAACCTTCTCCAAAATATAATTGTGATCCAACCAGAAATTCTTCTGAATATCACACTTTGTAACTAAAAACTACTTGTAATATACATTCCTAATCTTAGCTTAATTCAACAATAAAACATAAACCTTCTACTGTACACTCTTCACCTACCAAAAATTACCTCAATTACAACGTTATAGTCAACAGATTGCTCAGAAGAAAAAAAATATTCTCATCCATTTTCCACAAAATCTACAATACAAACAGCATCTATACACACCCCAATTACCCTTCAATACAAACCAGTTAACTGTAAAAAATGAGATCTCATTTATACACAAACCAACCGTAACCCAGTAACTCAGCTTAGTAATCTTAGATATACATATTACCTGAAGATGGTCCCTTTTGAACGCAACATGTTGTAAATGAATCTCCCATTTAAAGGGCGATGGACAAAATAATGGAAACATTTGTGAAAGACAAACATTTCTTTATTAGTATGGAGTTAGGCCACCATTTGCCTGTAATACAGCTTGTATCCTTCTTGGAATAGACTCATGTAAGTTCTGAATAGCTGCTACTGGAATATTGTACCACTCTCCGTGAAGAACATCTTCTGGTTGCATGACAGATGATGAAGGAGGAAATCTGCTTCTCACTGTACTCTCTACAACTGACCACAGTGGTTTGATGATATTTAAGTATGGCAATTCTGCTGGCCAGGGAAGATGTTGAAGTGCATCTTCATGCACCTCAAACCAAAACTGAAAACTTCTGGTTGTGTGTATGGGCAAACTGTCATCTTGAAAAACTGCATTAATGTTAGGAAATATCTCGACCATTTGATACACCTGGTTACCTAAAATGTCTACATATTCACTGGCAGTAATTTCACCATTCACAGTAATAATAGGACCATCAGAATACCATGCTATTCCTGCCCAAATCACCACACATCCACCTCTATGCTTCACAGTTGGAAACAGCCATTCAGGATTATAGGCTTCCCTAGGCATTCTCCAAACATAAACCCAGACTGATGGTGGGAACAAAGTGAAAGATGGCTCATCTGACCATATTATGTATTTCCAATCATCAGACATTTTCATATTCATCACACCATCTTCTCGCCTTTCAGCACCGTTTTCAGTAATCAGAAGTTTAGCAATTGCAGGTCTGCCATCGATGTTAGATTGGTGAAGCTCTTGTTGGACTGTTTTTGTGGCAACAGGGGTCTTCAAAGTGAACACTGAATTCTACTGCCACATTTGCAACTGTAGTTCTACGATTTTTAGACACAATCCTCTTCAATGTAAGGCGATCCCTTCACTTAGTTTTGGTTTTCGGACACTATTCCTCTTAGCTGACGATCTTCCCGTGATTTGTGTATGCTGTCACAACCTTGGAAACTGCTGCATTGGCCACACCTAATAAAGTGGCCGTTTTGGTAACAGTTGCCCCACCTAAACACGCACAAACAATCTGTCCTCTTTGAAAACCTGAAAAGTCTCACATTCTGTAGTACTTCCATACAAACTGTCACTTAACACAATCTGTAATGCGTTGACACTGGCACTACATAACACAAACAAACAAAATAATAATTAAAGATATTCATGACTATGTTCTTTCAGTGCAGCCAACACAAACAGTGTTATTCCTATACTATTTTCCATTATTTTGTCTATCCCCTGCACCTAATAAACAAAACTGCATTGTGATAGACAACATCTTTCTTTATCTTTATGTGCTTTACGTTAAGTTTCGAAGACACCACTAATGACGGGAGTATGATTACGTATGAATATTCAAGCCTTATGAAATGTTAGCTGAGTCTCTGGAACCACCTGCCCAATGCCACAGCATCACATGCTATAAAACTTGAATCATCACCAACAATGGTGTATGAACCTCAAATCTCACATTATATATATATATATACATTATGACTGTAATACAGTGTATGGTATCTTCTGCACTGTAGCTAACATGAATGTGTACAAATTAAAGTATTTTCATTCTACAGAATGTATGTTATAACTATCAGTTTGGGAGGTACCATTCTATCAGCAGATATGATTACACTTTGTAAGTTCCTATTTATTGTTTCACCAAGATAATCACAAATGAAGCACTTTAAACAATGTATTAACTGTAAGACAGAAAGCATGTCAAACAACACAAACAAGGAAAGTATCAAGTAGAGGCATAAAACATGGCTTGAAACACACACAGCAAATTTCGATAAATGGTTATGTAACTGTTCTTGAAATTAACTGCAATGATTTCAGAAAGTTCCTGAAATAAAGCAGTGAAAAGTGGCTAAGCAACAAGTAGCATGCTCAAAACAAAACAATAATGCATATTTGTACCTACCTCTTCTACTCCAATCCTCCTACACGCTTCTAGAAAATTGTCCACATTTCTTCGACACCTTGCCATTGTTAGTTTGGGCTGATGTAAAAAAAAAAAATGGAGACATCAGAAACAGAGTAGTTATAACATACAGTAACACAGTGCCAGAGAGACTGTTCAATTAAAATTTTGGTGTAAATAATATGCCAAAGAAATTAACTCCCTGTAAGAATGTGGGGTGTATCTAAAATGCTTGGACATACTTCAAGAGTGAATTCTTCACATCAAAACAAAGAAACATGGTCATATAAAAATACATCAGGAAATGAGTGGTTTTTTTGGCTTGCAATGAAAGATTACATTCAATAATGAACATAATATTTAACTTACAACTAACATAATACATTTACAATACACATTCCCAATTTAATAACTGTAAAGTTATTGTCTATCACACCACAATTAACAACAAATGCTCACAAAATGTCCTTCACCACAATCAAGCACACACAGATATGTCTCATCATCGACTGTGGCACACATTCAGATGTCCCAGCGTGGTTGTGAATCATCTGACAGGTATAAAAATGTGCTGGTAAAGCGCCTCTTCATTTTTTATTGCAGCCGAATACACTAGGGCTATTGAAGTGTCCCTACAAATAAAAATTCAAAGGACTGAGGATGGGCCAATGTGGGGGCCACGCAACTAGTCTTGCTCTACCTCTCCATTTGGCATGATAGGCATTATTGAGCACACCTTGAACAGGTCAGCTAACATGTGCTGGAGACCCGTCATGCACACCATGATCTAACTGCCAAAGGTACATTTTCCAGCACTTGTGGAAGACCATTTAAGAGGATATGACCATTTAAGAGGATATCCCTGTCAATATTATCTGTACGACATTGTGGCAAAACATGTGAACCTACCAAACAGTCATCTACAATACCAGCCTACACACTAATCCTGACCTGCAGCTGAGGGCTATCATGAACTGCACCACATGGGTTCTCCCCTGCACATTGATGCTGGTTGTGGAAACTTGTGATTCCAGCTCTACCATAAGTTACCTCATCTGTGAACAGCAATGATGAGACAAAGAAAGGAATGATGGTTTGCTGAACAAACCATTGACAAAAATTCACCTGTGGTGGGTTATCAGAAGACACTAGAACCTGCACACTTTGTAAATGGCAAGGGTTTGGCAGCTGCTCAAGAAGTACGCTCCGAATGGTCACACGATCAACAGAGAACAATGTTGCAATTGTCTGATGCTGATACCTGGGTCTCCAGCTACAGATCAGGGGTATGAGCAACTCTCTGTCTTCCTCAGTCCACAGTAACCAGTGCTAACGTTCCAGTCTGTTCCAGAATCCGCATCTCATGATCCACTGCACCCATGGCTTCTTGATCTGGCAGTTTTCAGTATGGGGGAGGTTTCCAGGTACAGTCACATGGCATGGTAATTACCACTGGTGTGACCATGTGTAAAAAATCATCAATGCCTTTTTGTGAAATGTATAACCTGCCATGTTCACACACTCACAGATATTCACATATGCATGGTAGTTACTTGTCTAACTTACAAAGCAAGCTGCTTCATTATGAACTACTTTTAAACTAACAGCATAACATAGTAACATGCTCAAAGGTCACTGGACACATGTAGGTGTGGGCAGTTATCTTGCATGAAGCCTTAAGTGTCAGTGTTCATAACACCAACTGAATGGTCAACGTGTTCGACTATACCTCGAACACCAACTGTTTGTGGACATACACTGATATGAACTTTCCTCCCTGTTTTGGTGCGGAGAACTCACTCATGAATTTGTTGAAGAATTTTAGATACACCCTGTATCCTAGTAGGACTACAGTACCCTATTTTGAATGTCTATCATTTTATAATCTGCCAACAGTAACAAATCCCCCCTACATTTAGCACAGTGTTTCACAATTTCATTTGGCCACAGAACCCTTTGACACTCAAAAAATTTGAGATGCACTAAAAAATTCTTATATGTGAAGCTGAAAGCTAGACCACAAATAAGTAAAGGATAGCAATAAAGCACTTTGTATACTGTAAAAATACTTTCTTTGGTTCCTTGGAACAGCATTTCGAAAACTATGGTTTCAACTGCAAGGTTCTTTTACACACACATACACACACACACACACACACACACACATATATATATATATAAGCTGTTCCACATTATAAAGAAAGCCAAAATGAATTCTAGATAGGAAGAAAAATCAGAACAATCTAAATATCAACTACACAGTTATTTTTCATAACTGTCTTTGACTCTATCACACCTAAACCAAAAGACATTTTTAATTGCACACTGTACTGTAGAAAATGAAACAGTAAACACTACCAAATAATTACATCTTGGTAGGAAACACAGAAAATATTTCTAAATAAGGCAAGAACTTGAGTTGGACAAACAATTGATACATTTCTCTTCATGTGGCAACACGTTTCATGAAATATTGCAATCACTTTTAAACTGTCATAACTCCGTGGCCTTAGTCCGCACGCGAACTATACCGACAGAGCGGCCGCCGCCGGTCAGCGAAGTTAGTGCCAACTTTTGCGGATAAAGGGGTGTCACGTGGTCAGCGCAACGGGTCCCCACAGCCGTTAATCTCTGTTTTCTAGACCTGGAGCCGCTACTTTTTTCATTCAAGTAGCTCC